>Ga0209452_1000051_pt1 | contig 62118 bp, 64 predicted proteins | sample WorMetimpBELIZE1_FD_187388 | JGI IMG/M metagenome (GOLD analysis project Ga0209452, IMG submission 187388) | Marine gutless worms symbiont microbial communities from Max Planck institute for Marine Microbiology, Germany - Olavius imperfectus... | ecosystem: Host-associated > Annelida > Digestive... | reverse complement strand
GTTTTGGACCCACCTGACCCCATGCCGAACTCAGTAGTGAAACGAAACAGCGCCGATGATAGTGTAGCAGCTGCTATGTGAAAGTAGGACATTGCCAGGATTTAATTTAAAGAGACCCGTTTTAGAGATAAAGCGGGTTTTTTGTTATTTGTTTGCATTAAACAGTAATAGTTATCATACCAACCCACAATAATACTCAGTCATTTTCGGGACTAAACGTATTGCTACTTGCCTTTAAAAATTTTCATTTACGACTGCATAGAACAATGTAGGAGCAATTGCCGAGAACAGCTAAGTAGTGACTATTTTGCCTAGCTATCAACACATTTTTCAGCCTCAAAATACAGTATTTATACCAATTGCATTAATTAATTGACCAACTTTATCCAATCTCTCCAGCATAGAGTTTTAATCCTGGTAGTGTCATTAATGAAGCTATTCCAGGCCCGCGATACCTGCTCAACAATCTCCTCAAATCCTTGAAACACGCGATTAGATAAGCATCGTTGCCTTAACCATTGCCATACCTGCTCCATTGGATTCAACTCCGGAGAATAAGGGGGAAGTTTAATGAGAGTGACATTGGGGAACGGGGCTGCCGTATCAAGCGTGTGCCAGCCTGCACCGTCCATTACCACCACGGCATGCCGTCCCGGGGCAGTCGCCTCACTGAGCTGCTTGAGGTGTTGCTTCATAGCATCTTTGTTTACAAACGGACTGATCAGCGCTTCTGTTTTTCCACTCGCTGGGCACACCGCGCCAAACAGGTAGCCGTAGTCAAACTGTTGCTGTTTCACCACTCTCGGTCTGCTGCCTTTGACTGCCCAGATCCGGGTTGTTTGGTTTTGTTGCCCAAACCGGGCTTCATCTTGAAACCAGACATCAACACGTTCAAGGGGTAGATGACCCGGGGTGTGAAGGATCGTTTCCAGCCGGAAGTTTTTTAAAAGCGTCCTGCGCTGCCTGTGACTGTTTGGGGTGTTTTGACCGACTAGTTATCCAGCTGAACCCGAGTGAATGTATGATGCGATAGACGTTTCTCAGCTCGTAATCAACATGCAAGGTATCACGGATATAGCGCCGTACGTCCTCAGCAATTAAACGGCCACCGCCTTGTTTAACGGCATTGTCCTGAATGAAGCGCTTGAGCTGTTTTTGCTGAGCCTCGGAAAGTAGTCGCGTTCTGCCAGGCCTGGGTTTATCTTGTAAACCTTCCAGCCCGTATTTAAGGTAGTTGGAAACCCAGGTATTGACGCTGCCTCTGGCAACTCCGAGGTTAATAGCTGTCTGGGTACGTGATTCACCTCGTGTGAAGTGGTACAAAGCCAAATAGCGCATCCGCAACTGTGCGCTTGAAGCCTTCTTTGCCAATAGTTTGAAATCGTCGGTTGTATGCATATTAAAAAAGAATAAGTTTGAATACGCATATTAGATCAAATTTTTAAGTCGATTGGTATTAAATATTTCTGACTTAAAAGTGAGCGACAATATTTGGCTGCAAAGTGGTTAGGTAATATTGCGTATTGGCACAGCTATCAACTTAAGTAGTACTTGGTCGCAGAAGTCAGTGCTCGTTTTTGCGTATTCAATAGGGCTTGTAAGGGAGCTTGTTTTAATGGAAACATATCAATTATATCAATACTAAGTTCATGCTCTTCTGTTATTTTATTCATGTAACATAGCTAGGCGTTCAGAAGTTGCACGTGTTAAAATTTAGTTTTTATAAATATCAAATTAGAGGTGTCAATTGCCAACTGCTGACTATCAAACTGTACTTGATGAAATAGCCCATGAAGTGCGCCCTTTGCTCGCACAAGGAAAAGTTGCTGATTATATTCCTGCACTTGCTGAGGTCTCAGCAGAACAATTCTCTATAGCTATTTATACTACCGATGGTGAAACTATTTGCGCCGGCGATTGCTCAACACGTTTTACAATTCAGTCAGTTTCTAAAGTGATGACGCTTACGATGGCGCTGCAGCGTTATGGTGACGAACTTTGGCATCGTGTTGGCAAAGAGCCCTCTGGTACTGCGTTTAACTCTCTTACTCAGTTAGAGTTTGAAAAAGGAGTACCTCGTAACCCTTTTATTAACGCTGGTGCGATTGTGACGTGCGATGCTTTATACAGTCGTTTATCAGCACCTCGCCATTCAATGCTTGAAACGTTTAGGCTGCTAGCCGGTAACAGTGCGATCGTAATTGATAAAAAAGTGGCGAACTCAGAGTACGAATTTAGGCATAGAAATGCAGCAATGGCACACTTAATGAAGTCGTTTGGCAATTTTGAAAACGATGTAGATGACGTGCTTTGGTCTTACTTTAATTTTTGTGCCATTGAGCTTAACTGTATTGAGCTCGCTAGAGCGTATAATTTTTTAGCCAATAAAGGGATCGACTATAGCTCTGGCAAACAAGTTTTAAGCAGCCGTCAGAATAAGCAGTTAAATTCAATTTTATTCACCAGCGGCTTATATGATGCGGCAGGGGACTTTGGCTACAGAGTGGGCATGCCAGGAAAGTCAGGTGTGTCAGGCACTATATTAGCGGTACTACCGGGTAAATTTACAGTGGCAGTATATTCTCCAGGGCTTAATGAGTTTGGCAATTCGGTGGCGGGGATAGCAGCATTAGAGCTGCTATCTAAAAAGCTCGACATTTCGATTTTTTAAAACACCGCAATAGGGGGTAACAAATACTCCCTATTTATTGATCCCAGTACACTTGCTCTAGGCAGTCTTCGCGCTCAGGTAGGCCACGTGATAAACGTGGAGAGTGCTGTACTAATACCTCGTAACTTGCACGGTTAGCGTATTTACTAATTTGTGCAAGAGAAGAGTAAGTAATGGCTTTTTGTTCGTGTTTTGCCGAGTTCGCAACGTTTAATTTATGATAAACATTTGCTGATAAATCGTGTAACACGGCAGCCAATGCACAATCGCCCGCACCATTGGTGTTTTTGATTGAATCGGGCCCCCCCATGAATGGTGCTGTATGGCTGTACGCTTTTATTGGGTTTTCGCAATCAGATTTTTTCATTGCACGAGAAAACTCATAGCGATTAAAGTCAGGGATGGCTCCTGGTAAAAGCGGGTACTCGGTTGCACGCTTGAAGCTCTCATCAACATAACCGGCCATAAATAAGCCTTTTTCGCCGGCGGTACAAATAACTAAGTCTACCCAGTCAAGTGCTTTATCTGCGGCCAATAGTGGATCTTCAAAGCCAGTAATTGCCAGTCCTTCCTCTTCGTTCATGGCAAGTATATCAACATGCTCGTTGACGAAGTTAGCCCACCAGGTAGGATCTTGCTCGATTAGAAACTTAGTGCCGAGTGTTAAAACTACCGGTACACCTGCATCGTTAGCATATTTAACTGCTTGCATGGTTGCTTCAGTCATTGTTTCATCGCCTTGCGTACGCATTAGGTAGGCGCTGATCACAAGTGCTGATGACTGCTCAATTAAGTGTTTATCGATAGACTCTGGCTTAAGATGATTCATTAAGCCTGCGCTAATGGCGAATGTACGCTCGCCTGTTTCATCAATTAAAGTAAAACAACGACCAATAGGTCCGTCTACTGGCTGTAAATAGTCTAAATCAACGCGGCTTGATGTGTTACATAAAAAGCGATAAGCGTAGCTGCCTATTTTTATGTTTTCACTCATAACACCAAGCAAAACTGAACGATCATCTGCAAGTACTGAGTAGTTATGCATTGTGTTACCAATGGTGCCACCGGCAAACTCGTAATCAACCATGTCGTTTAGTTTTAAACGGTCGTAAAGTGCATTGGTAATATCGCTATCAATAACTTGCGACATTCCTCGGCGAAGTTGAAACTCGTCTAAAAAAGCCTGATCGACTTTGGCTTCAATATCAACAACGATCTGATCGATACCCGTAATGTAGCTACGTTGTAATCGCTCTGTGGCGTTTAGTTGATTGGTTAGTGGATCTTTAGCTTCCACTGGAAAATAATGTTTATGTCTGCGGCGTCCAGGAAATTTCATTTGCTACCTGTGTTGTGAGCTAAATAAAAAAAGCGTGAGATTATAGCGTAAATCACACTCTATGAGCCACGATAAACCATATTATTTTGTTTTATTTTTGCAATAATTTACTCAATTACGCATTTTAAACAAGCAAGTTGATATAATAACGACAGAAAATTATTTAAAGTAAGCATTATGACCGATCTTAAAAGCGATGAATATTGGATGGAGCAGGCATTAGTATATGCCAATAAAGCGCAGCAATTGGGCGAAATTCCAGTAGGCGCTGTCCTTGTGAAAGATAACACGCTTATCGCCGTGGGTTATAATCGTTCAATTACTGATAATGACCCCTCTGCGCATGCTGAAATGATTGCTGTGCGTGAAGGAGGAAAAGTTTTAAATAATTACCGTTTAATTGATTGTACTTTGTACGTTACCTTAGAGCCATGTTCGATGTGTGCGGGGTTATTAGTTCATAGTAGAATAAAACGCCTTGTGTATGGTGCGCCAGACGCTAAAACGGGCTCGGCTGGTTCAATCATGAACTTATTGCAAGAGCCTAGGTTAAATCACCAGGTAGAGGTAACAGGTGGGGTGCTTGGTCAAACTTGTGGCAGTACCATCTCGGCGTTTTTCAAACAACGCCGAGAACAAATTAAAGCGGCTAAAAGAGCAGCTAAAAAAATAAGCGGCTAGTTAACTGTCTTTGGGTCTGCTTCTATCATTTGTTGCATAGCAAACATTCGACGCCGCCAAATAATTTTTTTGTGTAAGTTACGCAGCATAATGCGACGTCTAGTTGCTGTTGAATGGATAATATTTCGTTTTAGTTTTTGCGTGCGTCTACGTTTTAGCATGTCTTCTCCTAATGCGTGAGAGTGAGAAAGGCACAAGATATATATTTAAAATTAGGTAAATATACTATAAACACACATTAGTGATCATTTTATGACAAGTAAACAGATTTTTAACTTTGGTATAAAAGTAATGGCACGAAATACAGATTGTTTAGCCACGTATGCAACCTTTAGTTCTCGCGTTTTATACCCACTTATTTACAAGGGGATTTGAGGTTTATACGCAAACATACACGCTTTATTGCAACGACCGCGCATTATCATCACTTTACTTGCTTTTTTCTTTTGGTGAAGAGTTGAGTTCGGTTTTATTGTTGTTTATAGACTCCTTACTTGGTTGAGCTGCTTCTTCAATTTTAGGTGCTTCAGGTTCGGCTGCCGGCTCTGGTGCTAGAGCATTATTTTCATCAAGCCATACGAGTGCATCGTAGTACCTGCGGATGTTATCAACATATTTTACTGCAACATCTCCACGCGCATAACCATAACGGGTTTTACGGTAATAACGCTTTTTAATTAAAAGGGGTAAGCGCTTTTTAACATCAGCCCATTTATCAGGGCTTGCTCCTTGCTGCTCGGTTATTATACGTGCGTCGTTAACGTGCCCCCAGCCAACATTATAAGCGGCTAGAGCAAGCCATGTACGGTCGGGCTGTGGAATTCTGTCGGGTATACGTTTGACCAATTTTGCTAAATATTTAGCCCCCCCACGGATATTTTGCTCAGGTTCTAGCCTATTAGTCACACCCACTTGCTTAGCAGTACTACGTGTGAGCATCATAATACCTCTTACACCTGTAGGTGATTTAGCACGTGGATTCCACATAGATTCTTGGTAGCTAAGTGCAGCTAGTAAACGCCAATCAAGGCTACCTGCGTATTGTTCAAACCAAGGTCTGTAAGTGGGGAGTGTTTCTTTTATAGCTTCAATGTATGCAAGTGTATTAACATAATTGAATTGACGCACGTGACCAAAGTATTTTTCTTCGAGTACATAAAGCTGATTGCTTTGCTTTACCTCACCAAAAAAGGGCACTAGCAATGCATAAAGCGAATCGTCGTTTGATTTGTTGAGTATCCAGGCTATGGGGTCATTTCGCGTAACTGAAAAACCAATACTTAGATTAGGGTGGTAACGCCTAAACAGTGAAAGCGTATGTGAGTCAGCAAGGGTATAGTCTATCTCGCCATCAATAACGGCTTGTAACAGTTCTTCTTCATCGAGTTCTTCGGTTTCTTGCCAGGTTAAATCTGGATTAGTCTTTTTTATTTTTTGTAGTGTTAAAGAGTGACTGCTTTTGGCTATAACGGTAAAGTTTCCATCAAGGTCGTCAAACTCACGGGGGCGAACTCGGCCTTGTTTATAAACTAACTTTTGGCTAATTGTTCTGTAAGTGGGGCCATAACGGTATTGTTGTGCACGCACTTTATTGTAGGTGAGGCCTGAGGCTATTAAATCTAAATCGCCGCTTTCAAGGCGCTCAAACATATCAGATAAGTTAAAAAACGGAACTATTTCAAGCTCAACACCTAAGTAGTCAGCAAAAGCTTGCGATAGCTCGTATTCAAACCCTTGCTCGCCTTGCACTGCTTGGTAGTAATTGCTAGCACTGGCAAGCGTGCCTACACGTATTTTATTTTGAGCTTTAATTTGAGCTAGTTGAGTTTGTTGCTCCTGCATATTACACGCACACAACAACATAACTAAAGTGATGATAATAATTAGCTTTTCTTTCAACATAACCCGCCCCATAAAGCTCATACCCCGTTATACCAAAAGTTCACAATCGCGTCACTTAGCGTTTAGTATTTATTGAGTATTTTGATGCCGTTTATATAGATAAAAAGTTAATTTTATGAAAAGCGTAATTTGGAGTTAAAACTGAGCGCTACTTAGACTATAATGGCCGCCTAAAATATCGTTCAATCCCTAACCCCGGATGAAATTATCTATGTTGATCCTTCGTGGTGCACCAGCACTTTCAGAGTTCAGAGTTAATAAAATTTTAGCGCGTTGCAAACAATCGCAACTTCCAGTCACCAACGTATATGCAGAGTACGCTCATTTTGCCGATTTAACCTCGCCTTTGAGTGTTGATGAGCAAACCAAACTTGAAAAACTACTTACTTACGGTCCAACTATTGCCGAGCATACCCCAGCTGGCACACTTATTTTAGTCACACCTCGCCCTGGCACCATTTCACCATGGGCATCTAAAGCAACCGACATAGCGCATAACTGTGGCCTTAAACAGGTTCACCGCGTTGAGCGTGGTATTGCTTATTACATAGAAGGTGAACTAAGTGCAGAGCAGCTTGCTCAAGTAACGGCGTTATTACACGACCGTATGACCGAGGCAACGCATAGCGAACTTGCTTCTGCAGCGCAGTTATTCCGCAATGACTCACCGCGCGAAATGTCATCGGTTGACATATTAGGTGGCGGGCGCGAAGCATTGGCTGCGGCAAACGTTGAACAAGGCTTTGCCCTTGCTGATGACGAGATAGACTACTTAGTAGAAAACTTTAAAAAGTTAGGCCGTAACCCTAACGACATAGAGTTATTTATGTTTGCGCAAGCAAACTCAGAGCATTGTCGTCATAAAATTTTTAATGCTGATTGGACAATTGATGGTATTGAGCAGCCTAAATCGCTGTTTAAAATGATCAAAAATACATTTGAGCACAATCCTGAAAATGTGCTGTCGGCGTACAAAGATAACGCAGCAGTAATGAAGGGCTCAAAAGCGGGTCGTTTCTTCCCGAATGCGCAAGGTGAATATGCGTATCATCAAGAAGACATAGAAATTTTAATGAAGGTAGAAACCCATAACCACCCAACAGCTATTGCACCATTTTCTGGTGCGGCTACCGGCTCAGGTGGTGAAATTCGCGATGAAGGCGCAACAGGGCGCGGCTCTAAGCCAAAAGCGGGTTTAGTTGGTTTTACTGTTTCTAACTTACGAATTCCGGGTTACGAGCAACCGTGGGAAAGCGACTTTGGTAAACCTAACCGTATCGTAAATGCGCTTGATATTATGATGGACGGCCCTTTAGGTGGCGCGGCATTTAATAATGAGTTTGGACGTCCTAACTTATTAGGTTACTTCCGTACCTACGAAGAAAAAGTAACAAGCCACAATGGTGAAGAGGTGCGTGGTTACCACAAGCCGATTATGCTTGCCGGTGGTTTAGGAAATATTCGCTCTGAGCATGTTCAAAAAGGGGATATTCCAGTAGGAGCAAAACTTATTGCATTAGGTGGCCCTGCAATGAACATTGGCCTTGGCGGCGGTGCAGCATCAAGTATGGCATCGGGTCAATCTAACGAAGACTTAGATTTTGCCTCTGTTCAACGTGAAAACCCAGAAATGGAACGTCGTTGCCAAGAAGTAATCGATAAGTGTTGGCAACTAGGGGATGAAAACCCGATTGCGTTTATACATGATGTAGGCGCAGGTGGTTTGTCTAATGCGTTTCCTGAGCTTGTAGATGATGGTGGCCGTGGTGGTAAATTCCAACTACGTGATATCCCTAACGATGAGCCGGGCATGGCCCCACACGAAATTTGGTGTAACGAATCGCAAGAACGTTATGTACTGGCTGTAGCTGTTGAAGACTTTGATCGTTTTGAAGCCATTTGTAAGCGCGAACGTGCGCAGTACGCAGTGATAGGTGAGGCCACAGAAGAGCGCCACTTAACTGTTGCTGATAGCCACTTTGATAATAGCCCTGTTGATTTGCCGCTTGATGTATTACTAGGCAAAGCACCTAAAATGCATCGCAATGTGGCTTCACAGCAAGTGACTGGTAAAGCGATTGATGCTCAGTCGATTGATATAGCACAGGCTGCTCAGCGTTTATTACGCTTACCTACCATTGCTGAAAAAACCTTCTTAATTACCATTGGCGATCGCTCAGTTACTGGTTTAGTTGCGCGCGATCAAATGGTAGGCCCATGGCAAGTACCTGTAGCTAACTGTGCAGTTACCGCAGCAACTTACGACACTTACCACGGTGAAGCTATGTCACTGGGTGAGCGCACGCCGGCAGCACTATTAAATTACGGTGCATCGGCGCGTTTAGCCGTGGCAGAGTCACTAACCAATATTGCCTGTGCCAACATTGGTAGCCTAGAGAACATTAAGCTATCGGCTAATTGGATGGCCGCAGCGGGTCACCCAGGTGAAGACGCCGGCCTTTACGAAGCTGTAAAAGCGGTAGGTGAAGAGCTTTGTCCTGCGCTTGGTTTAACTATACCTGTAGGTAAAGATTCTATGTCGATGAAAACGACATGGAAAAATGAGGATGATAGTGCTGAGCAATCAGTTACGTCGCCGTTATCGCTTATTATTACTGCCTTTGGCCGTGTTGAGGATGTACGTAAAACAGTAACGCCACAGCTACGTACAGATAAAGGTGATACGTCGCTTATTTTAGTCGACTTAGGTGCAGGTAAAAACCGCATGGGCGCATCAAGCTTGGCACAGGTTTATAAGCAACTTGGTGATGTTACTCCAGATGTAGACAGCCCTGAGTTACTTAAAGGCTTTTACAATGCTATGCAATCACTTATTGCAGATAGTAAACTACTTGCTTACCACGACCGTTCTGACGGTGGTTTATTTACCACAGTTACCGAAATGGCATTTGCTGGGCACACCGGTGTGACTGTTGATTTAGCTGCGCTAACTGGTTCAGATCTAGAGGCGCTCTATAACGAAGAGCTTGGTGCGGTAATTCAAGTTGCTAACAGCGACTTAGATGCTGTAAATACTGTATTTGAGCAACACGGTGTAGCTGCAATTAGCCACGTGATTGGCTCGCTTAATAGCGACGATAGTATTGTATTTAACCGTGGTGAGCAAACGGTGCTTAATCACACTCGTACCGAACTTCGTACTATTTGGGCTGAAACAACGTACCAAATGCAAGCACGTCGTGATAACCCAGAGTGCGCTAAGCAAGAATTTGATGCCAAGTTTGATGCAAAAGACCCTGGCTTAAACGTAAAACTTAACTTTGACTTAAACGAAGATATAGCCGCACCGTACATCGCAACGGGCGCTAAGCCGCAAATGGCTATTTTACGTGAGCAAGGCGTTAACTCGCATTTAGAAATGGCTGCTGCGTTTAACCGTGCTGGTTTTGCCGCTGTAGATGTTCATATGAGCGATATTCTCGAGGGGCGTTTAACCCTTGAGCAGTTTAAAGGCTTAGTGGCATGTGGTGGTTTCTCTTACGGTGACGTATTAGGCGCTGGTGAAGGTTGGGCTAAGTCTATATTGTTTAACGATATGGCGCGCGAGCAGTTTAAAAACTTCTTCCACCGTGAAGACACCTTTAGCTTAGGTGTGTGTAATGGCTGTCAAATGTTATCAACATTGAAAGAGCTAATTCCGGGGACTGAGCATTGGCCACGTTTTGTAACGAATAAGTCTGAGCGTTTTGAAGCACGCTTTAGCTTAGTAGAAATACAAGAAAATCCGTCTGTGTTCTTCAGTGGTATGGCTGGCTCGCGTATGCCAATTGCAGTCTCTCATGGTGAAGGCCATGCTGAGTTTGCAAACGATGCAACCACAAAAGCTGCGCTTGAAAGCGGCACTGTAGCGGTTAAATTTGTAGATAACTACGGTAACCCTACAACGCAATACCCAGCTAACCCAAATGGCTCACCAGAAGGTATAACCGGTATTACCTCTACTGATGGCCGTGCAACAGTCATGATGCCACACCCTGAGCGTGTATTCCGCGCGGTTGCTAACTCATGGCACCCAGATGAGTGGAAAGAGGATAGCCCGTGGATGCGTATGTTCCGCAACGCACGTAAAAATGTAGGCTAGTGATCATAATTACTACCTATACAAGCTAGATTCATAATCTAGTTGTAAAATAAAAAAGGCTGCCTGTGCAGCCTTTTTTGATTAAAGTAAAAATAGTTTGATTGGTATGAAAGCTTATTAAGGATAGTATGTTAAAGCGCGTTGGTTTAATTGTTGGGACTGTATTGCTAAGCATAGCATTGCTTGGTTATGTATTTCGTTTGCCATTACTACAATGGGCTGTAGCACCACAGCTTAAAAAAGCGGGTGTTACCTTAAGCTGCTTAGATTTTTCGCTTACGAGTAAGTTAAATGTGCACGTACAAAAAGCGTGTTTAAGTTACCAAAACCAAGTACTTGTTGTTACAGGTATTACCGCAAATACCAAGCATATTGAAATTCAACATGCGGTACTCAATCTAAACCCATTTCCACAAAGTAATAAAAAAAGCAGTCCAGCAGCAATTTTAGATTTAGCCCTTCCTAAAAAAAGGCCAACAATTACAGTCGAGCAACTAAGTATAAGCAGTGCGCTTTTAAAGCGTCCGCTAATGCTAAATATTACCGAGCCAACGCTTAACCAGTTTGTTATTAGTGGTGATTTAGTCGCACATGCAACGCTTTACAATAATAAGATACAAGGACAGCTTAAAGTTAATGATGGATTATTGAAGCAACTACTTAAAACAGATAACGCGTTATTAAGTGGGCTTAGCTTTAATACATCGCAAGCATTTAGCTTTAATGGAATAGAAGGGAGCACCACTGGTAATTTACAGGCGCGGTATGACTATAAATTTAAAAACTGCGACATTAGTAATAGTACTAAAGGTGTGCTAAATGCTACCTATAATTTAAATAGCCAAAACCTTGAGATCGACGCAAGCAAGCTTAAAAACAATGTCCAGCTTAGCAATAACTGCCAATCTTTTATTCCTGAAAGTGCATACAAGTCATTTGCTGTAAATCAGCTACCACTTAATTGGCGATGGGCTTTAGCTAACCCAGTTAGAGTTGCAAATACCAAGATAACATTACCGTCAATAACGCTCAAAAGCGCAGAACAGGCTAAGCAAAATATAGATATAGCGTTTGCAGATACGTTTATAAATACTGCTGCACCGTTACAAAGTGCACGCACACAGTTAAAAGCTCAGCTACATACAGATGAAATAGATGTTATAACGCTAAGTACGCAGCTTAAAAATGCTCAATTAAGTGGTAATTATGATATTACGCTTACCTCTTTACCTGAATTTTTACCGGCTGAGGCTAATAATATTAAAGCTAAAGGGGATTTTACAGTTACTCAACTTATTGACTTTAAGCCCGTAGGTAACGCACGTATTGAGTTTAGCTTTGCTAGCGCAGCTGCTTATGGTAGCGCTCTTAACGGCTACACAGGTAACCTTGAAGCAAGCATGAATGAAAAGCTCGACGCAAAAGTAATGCTTAAAAGTAAGCTTAAAAGCGTGCAATACAAGGAATATAAACTCACTGGTATTAATAACACCCTTAGTGCAAGGGCAAACTTAGGTGTGGGAGAGTTATTTGCTCACTTAAATGCAAACACACAAATAAATACACTAACAAGCCCAAATGTCGATTTAAATACTATAAACGTCACTTCATCAGGGCTGCAAAGCCGTGCGCTTAGAGCGTCTCATCATGTATTAGTAAATGGTGTTGAGCTGGTGGCCAATCATCATATTTCAAAGGTAGCGCATCCTTTTGAAGTGATTATACCAGAGCAAAGTGTGCTTTCGTTAAATTCACTCGTTAGCCAATTTGAACCGTTAGCTCAATTAACTGAAGGTATGATGGGGGGACGTATTAATGGCGATGTTAATTTGCAAAAAGCCAATTTTTCTTTCGCTATTGATGATACTAGTGTGCTTTACAACGACTACTTAGCGAATGGATTTAACATGCAGTTTGAGGGGCAGTACGATTCAGGGCAGCTTAATGTTGCTCCTACTACCTTTAATCTTAATGAATTACGTGCAGGTGCTGTAGCTAAAAGTATTACGGGAAATATTAAAGTGGTTAATAATAGCGCGCAGGCCTTTGATGTTGAAGGCGGTATTTTTGGAGGTAAATTTTCTTTAGATAAATACATGCTTTTAAAGCCACAGCAAACCGCACATGTTAGGTTTGAAAATGTTGATGCCAGTCAATTAATAACGCTTGACGATAAGTCGGGTATTACTTTAACAGGTAGACTAAGAGGGTTGTTGCCATTTTATTTTGACGAAACAGGGGTTGAGGTCAAAAATGGCAGCCTAGCCAATCAAGGCCAAGGGAAGCTTATTATTAGCAATAATGAAGCGTTTGACGCTGTTATGCGCCAGCAACAAGAATTACAGCCAGTTCTAGGGTTACTTAAAAACCTTGATATACAAAAACTTAATAGTACAGTAGCGCTTAAAAGTGATGGCTGGTTAAACTTAGGTGTTAAGTTACAAGGGTTTAATGAGCCCGAGCAGCAACAGGTTAACTTTAATTATAATCACGAAGAAAACGTGATTACATTGCTAAGAGCGCTGAGACTCAGCGACGAAATAACGCAAAAAGTTGAGCAGCAATACTCTAAAAAAGGAAACTAATGATGAAAAATTTGTTGAGCATTAAGGCCGTTATTGCACTTGCTGCTATTAGCGCTTTAAGCGCCTGTACTCACAGAGTAGAAGTAGCAGCAAAAGAGCCGATAACGATTAATCTAAATGTAAAAGTAGATCACGAAATTCGAGTAAAAGTAGATAAAGAGCTCGATAACTTATTCAGTGACGACAGTGAATTATTTTAGGAGCAAAATGATGACTATAAAAAATAAATTAAGTATTGCCACTTTAATAAGTGCGCTTTGTTTGTCGTTTTCGGCGTGGGCTATTAGCTTAGATGATGCTAAAAACCAAGGCTTAGTGGGTGAGGATAGCTCTGGTTATTTAGGGCTTGTTGTACAAAACAGCGAGGCAAAAGCAGTCGTTGAAGAAATTAACGCTAAACGTAAAGCGCAGTATTTAAAGCTGGCTAAAAAGAACAATTTATCGCTTGCTCAAGTGGAAGCGCTTGCAGCAGCTAAAACCATTGAAAAGACCAAAAGTGGCCACTATATTGAAGTGAATGGTAGCTGGGTTAAAAAGTAATACAAGCAGCTAAACATATTACTTAAAAACCGAGCGTTTAAGCGCTCGGTTTTTTTATATTTGCTAAAAGTTGCTGCCAAAAGTCGACACCTTTTCGCCTTGCAAGCTTAATATTGTGCTCTGGTATCGATTCAGGCTCATCATAGTTATCAAGCGCTTCGCTCATACTCAGTTCGCGAATTAAATGTAATGTAGGGTAGGGGGCCCGATTGGTGTAATTGGCCGCATCTTCCTCATCGCTGTCGGCAAACACGTAATCGGGGTGAAAGTTAGCAATTTGGTATTTACCTTCAAAGCCTTGTGCTACCAGTAGGGCATTGGCTAAATCGACTAAATCTAAAAAGTCTTCAAAATCGCTAAAGCCGTTATTAAACAGAATTAATGTGGTTTCGCGCTCGGGATTTTGATCCAGCTGCACACACTGCTCTAGCATGTCCATTACAGCGTCATCAATTTTATCTGCTGAACTAAGCACATAATGAATACAGTTGTTTTCTACTTCTTTGCGGGCAAATGGGCAAAAGTTATATTTTACAATAACAGATGACACCCATTCGCGGGTTTGTACAATTACTTGATGAGTCATGCTTTTGGCTCTAAATACTGATTTATAATGCTTAATGTTTTTTCAATGGCGCCTTGGTTTTTTACTACACATTGCTGCGCTTTAATTCCTAAACTTTGGCATGCTTTGCTGTTTTGGCTTAAGTTAATAAGTTGCGCGGCGAGTTCATCGCTGTTTTCAACAACGACAGCCCCTTTTAGCTTAATTAACTCAGGATAGATATGATCAAAGTTATACGTATATGGGCCTGTAATAACACCAACCGAAAAAGCAGCCGCTTCAAGTGGGTTGTGTCCACCCCGGCGAATTAAACTGCCGCCAATATAACTTACATTCGCTGCGCCATATAAACACTGTAACTCGCCAAGTGTATCAGCTAATAGTACTTGCTCGTTTTGATAGTTATTATTACTGCGACGACTAAAGCTAAGTGGGCTTTGAGACAACGTATCGGCTACTTTGTCAAATTGCTCAGGGTGGCGCGGGGCAATAACTAAAAGGGCGTTAGGGTATTTTTTTAATAACTGTTGATGGGCGCTTAGTACCATTTCGTGCTCAAGCGGGTGAGTAGAGCCTGCCACCCATACAAAACGTTCATTGGTTTTATACTCGGCTTTAATATTTGCCACTTTAGTTAGTTGTTTATCACTTGGCGTAATGTCGAACTTTATTGAGCCTGTAACATGGCTTTTTGAAGAAGGTAAACCAAGTTCAATAAAGCGCTTCGCATCATTTTTATTATGGCTGGCAAGCACTGAAATAGAGCGCATAATAATGTGCGTTAAACCTGCCACTTTTTGATACCCTTGCTGCGACTTTTCGCTTAGGCGGGCATTAAGTACTAATACCGGAATATTTTTTTTGTGGCTTATTGCCATTAAGTTAGGCCACAACTCGGTTTCTAAAATACACAGTGCTTGTGGGTTTATACGCTTTAAAAATCGGGCGCTTGAACCTGCAAAGTCTATAGGTAAATAACAACACACCACGGTATTTTTAAATTGATTTGTTATTTGCTCACGCCCAGTAGGGGTGTTACAGGTAATAACAATATTTAGCAGTGGGTTTTGTTTTTGCAGTGCTTTTATCAGTGGCGTGGCAGCAAGCACCTCACCCACCGAGGCACAATGAAATACAACGGGTTTAGCGCCTTTGTTAAATAAGTCTTTGCTAATAAAACCAAAGCGCTCTTTAAAGTGCGCGCGGTAGCCTTTATTTTTTTTACCTCTGAGTACATACAAGTAAAATATAATCAGTGGGCTAATTAAAATTAAAGCGAGTGAATAAAAAATACGTGCCATACTGAACTTTTATTGAGGTAAGTGGCGCTAGTTTAACGTGAAAGTGATAATTTCTGAACACGTTAAGCACTAAATTATAATTCAGTTCAGCTATATTCCCATAAAATACACACAACTAAATAAAACTATGGAATAATGGATTTAATTTTTTCCTGCCATTTCAGTTCCTAGAGGAATTTTTCATGTCAATTATCGATTCTGTGGCAACAAGCTACGTTGAAAGTTTAAACCGTCATCAAGCCTTATTTGAAACGATGGAGGCTTATCATCAAGAGTCTATGCAATTATTAGAAGCGTGCCACAGTGCATTGCAAGCTGGTGGTAAGGTTATTTGGTTTGGTAACGGCGGTAGTGCGGCTGATGCTCAGCATTTAGCTGCCGAGTTTGTTGTGCGTTATAAGCTAGAGCGTGGCCCGCTTGCGTCTATCGCACTGACCACTGACACTTCTATACTGACCGCGCATAGCAATGATTACCACTTTGATACGGTATTTGAACGTCAAGTACAGGCCCTGTGTAAACCAGAAGATTTAGTGATTGGTTTAACAACCTCAGGTACCAGCGCCAATATTAATTTAGCGCTTGAAGCGGCTAACAAAATTGGCGCGTTTACGGTTGCATTAACGGGCCGTGATGGCGGTAAAGTCAAAGACATTGCAAAGCTGCCAATAATTATTAAAAACGATGAAACAGCTCGCATTCAAGAGGCGCATATGTTTATTGGTCATTGGTTATGTGAAGCGATTGATATGGTTGTTGCGGAGCAGCAGTAATGGATTTATCACTATTAAAAAACTTATCTAAAGCGCGCATTTTAGTGGTGGGCGATGTGATGTTAGACCGTTATTGGTATGGTGATACAGGCCGCATTTCGCCAGAAGCCCCCGTACCCGTAGTAAAGGTAAGCAAGTTTGAAGACAAAGCCGGTGGCGCTGCCAACGTAGCTAAAAATATTGCTAGGCTTGATGCCAAAGTGGGCTTACTCGGTTTAATTGGTGAAGATGAAAGTGGGCAAATTTTAGAAACTATTTTAAAAGGTGAAAAAATATATTCACAACTTGTGAGTGTATGCGATTTACCTACTATTTCTAAAATGCGTGTAATTAGCCGTCATCAACAGCTGGTGCGTTTGGATTTAGAAGAAACCTTTAGCGAGCAGCATAGCCAGTTGCTATTAAATCGCTTAGAGCTAGTACTTGATGAATACGACTTTGTGGTATTCTCCGATTACAGCAAAGGCTCGTTAAGCTTAATTAAAGAGATGGTGAGTATTGCAAAAGCGGCGGGTAAGACCGTGCTTATCGATCCTAAATCGCCAGACTTACATTTGTACGAGGGTGCAGATTACATTACGCCTAACTTGCATGAGTTTAATTTAGCAGGTGGTAAAACAGGCTCTGAAGAAATTTTAGCGCAAAGCGCCCGTGAGCTAATTAGCAAAAATGGTATTAAATCCATGCTACTTACACGCTCAGAGCAAGGTATGTCATTAATTAATGCCGATGAAAAACATGACTTTGCGGCTCAGCAGTTAGAAGTAAGCGATGTAACTGGCGCAGGCGATACTGTTATAGCCACGCTTGCCGTGATGCTCGGTGCAGGTATGGCCCCTAAAGATGCGGTAGAAATTGCCAATTTAGCGGCAGGCATTGTAGTAAGTAAATTAGGCGCGGCAACAGTGTCACCAGAAGAGCTAAGTCAAAAGCTCGGCCAATACTTACACATTAATGGCGAACACTACCAAACTCCATTTGATGATGTACTGCAACATATTGAATTTGCTAAACAAAACGGCGAAACGATAGTGTTTACCAATGGCTGTTTTGATATTTTACACGCAGGCCACGTACGTTATTTAGCTCAAGCTAAAGCACGCGGAGATAGACTCGTTGTTGGATTAAATAATGATGATTCAATTACACGTTTAAAAGGCCCCGAGCGCCCTATAAACCCACTTGATGAGCGCGCAATGGTATTAAGTGCACTTGCCTCTGTAGATTGGGTCATTCCTTTTGGTAAAGAGGACGAAAATGACACACCGGCTAAATTAATCGAGCAAATAAGCCCTGATATTTTAGTTAAAGGGGGAGATTACACCGTAGAGCAGATAGCGGGCGCCGATCATGTGCTGCGCCATGGTGGCAAAGTAGAAGTGCTGAGCTTTTTAGATGGCTGTTCTACCTCTAAGGTGATTAGCAAAATAAAGCAGTAATATTTACTATTTGCTTATAAGTAAAAAAGGGTTGAAAACGCAGTTTTCAACCCTTTTTTTGTGATTACGCCTATAACTTTTTAAAAATTATATTCGTACTTAGCAAATGCTGATGTGTCGTTTTCTGCACCATCGTTATTTGATGCAAAAGCCCCCAGCGTTAAACGCCCACCCATTGCAAGTTGTCTGTAACGAAGCTCAACTTGTTTTGAGTTATAACCAGTTTTGGTAATTGTATTACCTAAGTCTGGGTTGTTAGGGTAGCGATCGCGATTATCGCTGTTGTAATCAACGCTACGCAGCTTTACTTGCCAGTCATCGCCATTTGAAAGTTGGCCAAGTAGTGTTAACACGACTGACTGTGCATCGTTATCATAAGTTGAGCCAATAGTGCGGCCATGGTAACGATAGCCCGAATTATAATCTGAGTGTTCGTAGTAGCAGTTTTCATTGGTTGATTCGGCCGAGCACGAAACACCTGTGTCTATGTATTCAACGTTAACGAGCACATTTTGATCGTAAATGCGTTGGGTCGTTTGCACACCAAATAAGTATGCTCTGTCGGCTGGTTTAAATTGCGAGCTGGCATCTTCGCCAATTGTACTTGCGTAGATGGCATAAGGGTGACTAAATAAGGTATCAGACCAACGAACGTCAATACCGGCAAGCTGGTTGCCTATTTTAGACTCTAATGAACTATCGCAATTTTCATTACCATCAATACAATTAGTTTGCCCAGTTATCACATCAATAAAATCACCTGCTGAGCTAGGCTGGCCTTCACCGGCCCATTGTGCAGACCAACTTAAAGCAACCTCAAGTTGCTGCATTGGACGAAAGTTTAAACGGCTACTCCAAAGTAACGCATCAGGAATAACGCGGGTTGATTCTAGCTTTGCCATTTGCGCGGTAAAGCTCCACTGGCCAAGCCAACTTAACCAAGGCGTTTCAAACGCTGTGCTTTGCTCACGGGTTACACTTAACGCAGGTAATGGCTTTGCATTACCCGACATAATTAAACTGTTATCAACACCTGGGCCCCAAAACTGCTCTACGGCACCGGCTCTAAAAATCCAATTGCCTAAGCGGTAGGCTAAGTAGCTATCGTCAAATGAGGTATCGTTACAATCTTCAAGTGCTTGCTCGTTAGTGGCTATATCATCGGTTGTTTTGCCATCAACTAAGCATTGTTTACCATCGTTTCGGTAATTAATGGCTACCTTCGCTGCAAAGTTATCGCCAAGGAAAGCATAGGCTGCAGAAAGCTCAGACTCTTGAGTGTTGGTTGCACCAAAGCTGGTGGCTATAATTGGGTCTGATGCGGCAAATGCTGAGAGTTGCACACTGTGCGAGCTACTGTTTTCTGACTTATAACGATGTTTTACACGTAGCAGTGCATCTTGCAGGCTAGGAGATAAAAGTTCAAGCTTGCTTGCTTCTAGCTCGCCAATAAAGCTTTTCCACATGAGTGGGTAGGTGGTTACAGGTGCTAAAATTACACCGGCATCAGCCAGTTGCTGTATATCGGCACGTAAACCGTAATCGTCTGGCTTTACCCAGGGCTCTGCTGTTACTGATGCGCTCATAGCGCAAAAAAGAGAAGAAAGTAGAAAGATTCTGTTTCGCAAAGTTCAGATCCTTGTGATTAAGATTGCGACTAAGTTTATCAATCTAGCATGGCTATTGCAGTAAATAATCTATTTTATGGCATTAAATTTGTGTATAAAAATGTAACCTAGCTATCGTAAAAACCATGGGGTTGATATACTGCTGCGCAAATAGGAAATAGAGAATGCAATGAGCAACAAACGACTTTTATTTATACCCGTATCATCGCCACAAGGAATAGGTGAATACATGCGCTCGTTGTTGCTAGCCCAAAGCCTTGAAAGTGAATGCTCTGATTCACTTACCATCCATTTTGTTTTAAATAAACACACAAACTACGCTAAAAACTGCCCATATAGTACTACTTTGCTTGAGCACTCTGCGACTAAAGAGAGCGATAAAGTATGCGAAGTTATAGCCGATTTTAAGCCTGATATTGTTATATTTGATTGTGCAGGGCGCGCTGCTCATATGAAAGCGGCTAAAAAAGTAGGTGCCAAAGTGGTGTTTATTTCTCAGCATGCGAAAAAGCGAGCAAAAGGTTTAAAACTTAACCGCATCAACTTAATTGACAGCCATTGGGTGGTACAGCCTGATTACTGCATAGAGCCTCTGAGCTGGGCTGAAAAAGCTAAAATAGATATGTTTTCTTTAGCTATGCCTAAAAATGTAGGCCCATACATAGCACTCTCATCAGCGTGCGATACCAAGCAGGTGTTAAAAAAATATCAGCTTGATGAACAAGGCTACTTTATTGTGAGCGCAGGCTCTGGTGGTCATGTGCTAGATAATCAAAATTGTGCAGATGTATTTTTTGCCGCTGCAGAGCAAATTTCATGGCAAACAGGGTTAAAAGCGGTCGTGGTATTTGGGCCTAATTATAATAAAGCGTTGCCAGTATCGAATACGGTTATAAATTTGGATACCTTAGAAAACAATGAGTTTTTGTCGCTTATGGAGCAAGCAAAGTTTGCATTATTAAGCGCCGGCGACACGTTATTGCAAGCGATTGCAGTGAAAACGCCCGCAGTGGCATGTGCTATTTCAAAAGATCAAACACAGCGCTTAGCAAGGTGTGCCAAGACTGGTGTGGTAATTAAAACAAACTTTGAGGTTGAAGACATAGTAAATAAAGCCAACGCTTTACTAGTCGCGCCGTATTTTGACCTGCTACTAGAAAAATACGCTTTGCTTGAAAGCGCGCAGGGTTATGAAGAAATCACTCAAGGGGTTAAAAATATGCTAATGGCTGCTGATAGATGAATATAGTGATTGTAATAGACTCGTTAGCCGGTGGTGGCGCCGAAAAAGTGATGCTAACCCTTGCACAGCAACTCGTAAAAACGCATAGCGTGACTATTTTATCGCTGGCTAATAAATATGAATACACTATTCCTGCGAGCATTAAGGTTGAAAGTTTATTCACGGATAAAGCCACTAAAGTGGATCGTTTTTGGAAAATAAATAAAAGCGTAGCAAAGCTAGAGGCGTGGTTTAACAACAAACAAAAACAAATTGGCCCCATAGATTTAGTGCTTAGCAATTTAGACAGAAGCAATAACTTATTGGCTAAAAGCCAGATTAAAAATGTTCACTTTGTTATGCATAACTCTGTTAATGCAGAGCTTGCGAGGCAAAAAAAGTTAGGCCCGTTTTCTTATTATTACCTTAAAAAGTCAAAACAAAACTTAAATGGGAAGTCATTAGTTTGTGTGTCTAAAGGGGTAGAGCACGAAATTATACAAGGGTGCTTAATTAGGCCAAGCGCCATCACCACCATATATAATCCCTTTAATTTAGCGGATATAAGGCGCTTGTCGGAAGAGGTTAATGCGCATATTCCACAGTCGCCGTATATTATTCACGTTGGGCGCTTAGCAAAGCAAAAACGTCATGATATTTTATTTTCGGCGTTTGCAAAGCTTGATAAAAAATACAAATTGGTGCTTTTATGTAACAAGCCTAGCAAAGCTTTTAAGCTTGCTAAAGCGTATGGTATTGAGAAACAACTTATCGTGCCTGGGTTTGAACAAAATCCGTATAACTGGATAAAGCAGGCTGAGGCATTGGTATTAAGCTCAGACTTTGAAGGGCTTCCCACTGTATTAATTGAGGCGTTAGCTGTCGGCACCCCAGTAGTAAGTACTAACTGTACATTTGGGCCAAGCGAAATTTTAACAAACGAGTTAGCTAAATATTTAGCGCCGGTAGGGCATAGCGAAGAGCTAGCGGCTAAAATTGAGTTGGTTTTAAGCACTAAGCCTAATGTCGATAATGCCGACATTTTACAAAAGGTAACGGCTAAGCAGGTTGCTCAGCAATATTTAGCTTTATGTGGATAATTGCTCTTTATAAATAGCAAATAACGTTTGCCAGTCATTACTTTGCCAATAAAATGCATTGTTACGCCCTTGCTCTTTTAAAAAAGAGCGCTCTAAACGTGCCATATTATTTTGTTGCCATTGCATATTCGGTGTTTTTATTTCGCCGCGGTCAAAGTCAATAATATAAACATCGCCCGTTTCATTAAATAAAATATTATTTATATTTAAATCAGCGTGATACACACCTTTTGAGTGAAATAGCGCAACGGTTGTGGCTACGCGCTTTAGCTCATCATCTGTCAATGGGCGCTTAATTAAAACATCGAGCAGGCTTTTAGCTCCTTTTACTGCCTCAGTAATTATATCGCCCCGATAAATTAAACCAGTGGTTGTTACTTTAGCGGCAATGGGTTTTGGTACATTTAAGCCAAGTTCAATAAGCGCGCTCATGAGGCTGAACTCTTTATAAACACGGGTGCTTTTAAGCCCTGGGTAGAGGTATTGATCGCTTAATAATTTGCCAATTAAACCGCCGCGCCAGTAATGCCTAAGTACTGCGGTTAAATTATCGTGTTTAAAAAACCAAGCAGTGGCGCGGCCCTTCTTAGCACCTACTATTTTATTTTGCTGTTGCCAGTAATCTGCATCAAACCAGTTTAAATCAACGTCGTTAAAATAATCTGGGTGGCTTAAAATAGTGTGCTTACCTTGCGTTAGTGTTTTAAACATAGCTCGTTAAAATAATTGAATAGTGTGTGTATATTAACGTGTTTTATAGCGCAGCATAAGTGCTTGCATTAGCGCGAGTATAATTTAAGATCGTCTGTAATTATTTAAAGCCTCATGGAACGTGTAACTCAAGTGCCTAATTACTCCTCAATTTGTATTTTAAGACTCTCTGCCATTGGTGATGTGTGTCATGCTGTTAGTGCTGTGCAAGCGATTCAAAAAGCACACCCTAATGCAAAAATAACCTGGGTAATGGGCAAAATAGAAGCCATGTTACTTGCCGATTTGCCAGAAGTTGAGCTGGTTGTTTTTGATAAAAAACAAGGTAAAGAGGCACTTAAAAAGTTAAAAGACACCTTTAAAGGGCAACAATTTGACGTACTACTTAATATGCAAGTCGCATTAAGAGCAGGCTTTGTTGCGCGCTGTATTCCGGCAAAAGTAAAAATAGGTTTTGATTGGGCTCGTTCAAAAGAGTTACACAGCCTGTTTATTAACAAGCGCATAGCCGCACAAAAAGAAGCGCATGTGCTAGAGGGATTTAAAGGCTTTGCAGGTGCCATCGGAGTAAAAGATTATTCACCTACTTGGGATATGCCTTATACCTTAGCTGATAAAAACAAAGCAGATGAGTTGTTAGGGCCTGCGTATTTGGCAAATAAGTTATTTGTAATATCGCCAGCGGCCAGTAAAGCACAGCGAAACTGGCTACCTGAGCGTTATGCAGCGCTTGCTGATCACGCTCATGAGCAAGGCTTTAACGTGGTATTGACGGGCGGGCCAACCGAGCTTGAAATTAATTTAGCTAATCAAATTATAAAACATAGCCACTGCACTATTTTAAACTTAGTAGGTAAAACAAAACTAAAAGAGCTGTTATGTGTGCTTAAGCGGGCTAATTTAGTACTTGCCCCCGATACAGGGCCTGCACATATGGCGGTTACAGTAGGCACACCGGTTATTGGTTTATATGCGCATTCTAACCCAGCACGTACTGGTCCATATTTATATCAAGACTACGTCGTTGAGGTATATCATCAAAACCTTCTAAAACAAACAGGTAAAACGGCACAGCAATTACCTTGGGGAACACGTGTTAAGGGCGATGATTTAATGAGCCAAATAACAGTAGAGAGCGTTAAAACGATGTTTGACCATGTTGTGCAAAAAGAGTCTATATAATGAGCTTAAATGAAAAAAATAAAGCACTATTTTTAGACCGAGATGGCGTGGTAAATGTTGATCATGGTTATGTTTATCAACGCGAAAAATTTGAATTTATAGAGGGTGTGTTTAGCGCCTGTAAAACATTTTATGATGCAGGCTATAAAATTATCATAGTGACTAATCAATCAGGGATAGGTCGAGGCTATTACACTGAAGATGATTTTTTAGCGTTAACTCAGTGGATGAAAGCACAATTTAGTGCGCATAATATTGAGATTACTGATGTTTACTATTGCCCGCATCACCCCAAAAATGCATTACCAACCTATTTAAAGTCGTGTGAGTGCAGAAAACCTGAGCCGGGCATGTTATTGCAAGGTATAAAAGAGCATAGCATAGACTCTAATCGAAGTATTATGGTTGGCGATAAATTAAGTGATATGCAAGCCGCACAAAAAGCACATATTGCTACACGCGTGTTAGTGCGTTCGGGTCAACGGGTTGATGAAAGCGCACAGCAGCATGCTAATTTAGTAATAAACTCATTGAGTGAGTTACCAGCATTTATAACAGGTTAGATTTAATCTTCAATATACTTAAAGTGGCAGGAATTCCTGCCATTTAGCAGGTTTGCGATAAGCTGCAAACCGTGCATTTTACTTGTGAAACTTTTACAATACATACCACCATAAACAGTAGCTTTAATGTTGTTGTTTACCCGTTCATTTAATTGGAGAATACAGATGAGAGCATCTGCTTTTTTTAGCCAACTACAAGAGCAAATTGAAGACGTTAAAGCGCAAGGGTTGTACAAAAGTGAGCGTATAATTACCTCGCAGCAACAAGCGCAAATAGAAGTTGCGTCAGGCGATAAAGTAATTAATTTTTGTGCTAACAATTACTTAGGTTTAGCTAATAGCCCTGAATTGATTAAAGCAGCACAAGATGGTTTAGACGCTCATGGCTTTGGCGTTGCATCGGTACGTTTTATTTGTGGTACACAAGACATTCATAAGACCTTAGAGCAAAAAATTAGTGCGTTTTTAGAAACTGAAGACACCATTTTATACTCGTCTTGTTTCGATGCTAATGCGGGGTTATTTGAAACCATTTTAGGTGCGGAAGACGCGATTATTTCTGACTCTTTAAATCACGCATCAATTATTGACGGGGTTCGTTTATGTAAAGCTAAGCGTTTTCGTTATGCAAATAACGATATGGTGGATCTCGAAAAACAACTTATTGCTGCAGACGAAGCGGGCGCTAAAACAAAATTAATCGCCACCGATGGTGTGTTTTCAATGGATGGCGTAATTTGTAACCTTGAAGCAGTGTGTGACCTTGCTGATAAGTACGATGCTCTTGTGATGGTTGATGATTCACATGCCGTAGGCTTTGTTGGTGAAAATGGTAAAGGTACGCCTGAGTACTGTAATGTGCTTGACCGTGTAGATATTATTACCGGCACACTTGGTAAGGCGCTGGGCGGTGCATCAGGTGGTTATACTTCAGGTAAAAAAGAAATTGTTGAATGGTTGCGTCAGCGCTCGCGTCCATATTTATTTTCAAATTCATTAGCACCTTCAATTGTAACAGCGTCAATTAAAGTGCTCGAAATGCTTGAAAATGGTGGTCAGTTACGCGCTAAACTTTGGTCAAATGCTAAATATTTCCGTGAGCAAATGGAAGCGGCAGGTTTTACCTGTGCGGGTAAAGATCACGCTATTATCCCTGTTATGCTTGGCGATGCTAAAGTTGCATCATTAATGGCAGACAAATTACTCGCTGAAGGCATTTATGTAACCGGCTTTTCGTTCCCTGTTGTGCCAAAAGGCCAAGCACGTATCCGTACACAAATTTCTGCTGCGCACAGTATTGAACAACTAGACATCGCGATTGCTGCCTTTACCCGTATTGGTAAAGAAATGGGCGTGATTTAATTTTTGTAAACCGAAGCACTGCTTCGGTTTTTTAGCTGAGTGTTAACGATGAAAGCATTATCAAAATTAAAAGCCGAAACCGGCATTTGGATGACCGATGTACCCAAGCCTGAAGTTGGACACAACGATCTACTGATTAAAATTCGTAAAACTGCAATCTGTGGCACCGATGTTCACATTTATAAATGGGACGAGTGGTCGCAAAAAACTATTCCCACCCCTATGGTTGTAGGCCATGAGTACGTGGGTGAAGTGGTTGATATGGGACAAGAGGTACGCGGCTTTGCAGTAGGTGACCGCGTATCGGGTGAAGGGCATATTACGTGTGGGCATTGTCGTAACTGTCGTGCTGGACGTGTTCATTTATGTCGAAATACTACGGGAGTGGGTGTTAACCGCGAAGGCGCATTTGCAGAGTACTTAGTTATTCCTGCTTTTAACGCATTCAAAATCCCTGACAATATTTCTGATGAACTTGCGTCAATTTTTGACCCATTTGGTAACGCTGTGCACACTGCTTTATCGTTTGATTTAGTGGGCGAAGATGTATTAATTACAGGCGCAGGACCTATTGGTATTATGGCGGCAGCTGTTGCAAAACACGTAGGTGCGCGCCACGTGGTTATTACTGATGTAAATGAATACCGCCTAGAGCTGGCGCGCAAAATGGGCGCCACTCGAGCAGTAAATGTTGCAAATGATAAACTTGAAGACGTTATGGCTGAACTAGGTATGACGGAAGGTTTTGATATTGGACTTGAAATGTCTGGTGTGCCAAGCGCGTTTAATTCAATGCTCAATAATATGAACCATGGTGGCAAAATTGCTATGCTTGGCATTCCACCGTCAGATATGGCTGTAGATTGGAATAAAGTTATATTTAAAGGGTTAGTGATCAAAGGCATATACGGTCGCGAAATGTTTGAAACCTGGTATAAAATGGCAAGTTTGATTCAGTCAGGCCTTAACTTAGACCCAATTATTACGCATCAATACTCAGTTGATGACTTCCAAGCTGGCTTTGATATGATGATTTCAGGTCAATCTGGTAAGGTAATTTTAAACTGGGATTAAATCCCACAAAAAATTACAAGAAGGGCGGCTATAGCCGCCTTTTTATTATATTTTTAAAAGAGATTTCAATGGCATTTAAACATATATCTATTGCACAAACACATGAGCTGTTAGGTAAAGAAGACGTAGTAATTGCAGATATACGCGATCCTAATTCTTACCAAGCAGGACATATCCCAGGTTCAGAGGCGCTCTCAAATGCGAACATCGCTCAATTTATGATGGAAAAAGAGTTCGATCAGCCCATTATTATTGTTTGCTATCATGGTATAAGCTCACAAGGCGCGGCAAGCTATTTGGTAGAGCAAGGTTTTGAAGATGTATACAGCATGGATGGTGGCTTTACGGCTTGGGAAGCAGCATATAGCGAGAAAGTAGAGCGATGATTGAATTAGGTAGCTTAAACAACCCACGCGCTGCGCAAGGGTTTATAGACTACTTAAAAAGCCAAGGCTTAGAAGGGCAGTTACGTTCAGCGGATGGCAGCAATGTAGTTGTAAGTGTTAAGCCTGAGCATTTTCATCAAGTGCAACCTTTGTGGGCTGAATTTGTACAAAATCCGAATCATGAGCGATATCAGCAAGCCTCATGGGATGTAGGTAGCACGCAATCTGGCCTAACTTATCAAGGACAGTCCCTTAATTTAGTCGCGCGCTTTAAAGCTCTAAGCTGGCTAAATCAAGCCGTAAGCATTGTAAGTGTCTTTATTTACTTGGCATTTTTAATGGGAGGCTTTGAGCAAATTTATACCGCTTTACAGTTTAACCCAACCCAACCTCTAAACTGGTTAACGCCGGCACTGGTACACTTTAGCGCAATGCACATTGTATTTAACCTAATTTGGTGGATGTCGCTTGGCGATAATATTGAAAAGCAATGCGGCAAGCTGAGTTTAGTTGGATTATTTTTAGTAACAGCACTTATTAGCAACTGGGCACAGTTTTTAATTGTGGGCCCTAATTTTGGCGGCTTAAGTGGTGTTGTGTATGGTTTGTTGGGTTTTTGTTGGATCCACAGCTATTTAAATCCTAAACAACCTGCGTTAGTGAGTACACCCATTATTGGGTTTATGTTAGTTTGGCTGGTACTTGGTTTTGCCGATGTATTATTTGTTGGTATGGCTAATTGGGCACATTTAGGTGGGCTTTTAAGCGGCATGGCTTATGCCTTAACCGCTAATTTATTTAATATTAAAAAAGTATAGCTTAGTGGTACAGGTACTTAGTAAATAACACTTCACGAATAATTTCTTGGCCTGTTTCTTCTTTAAGCAGGCTTTTTAATTTATCGGCGCACTTAGCTCTAATTTCTTCACGCCCAGTGAGTGATTTTATTTTTTCTTCGGGCTCTTTAGAGAGTATTTCTACTAAGGCGTCACGTAAAAGTGGGGTGTGATGCTCTACAATAGCAATATCTTCATTGTTGCTAAGCATTAAGTCTATAGTTACACGTACATAACCCATTTTTTTGCTAGAGGCGCCTATGTAATTAGTGATAATGTCTGGCTCAAAGCCAAAATAACCCACTGATGATTGTGCGTTTGCCGAGTAGCTAAAACAGTTTAGGAACAGTGCTAAAAAACCTACGTATACTATTTTTTTCATCTTTAGTGTGTATCCATTTTCTTAATACAAATAGTTTATACTTAATAACATGTAATATACAGCTCCACGCAATTATTTATTGCCAGTAAAACATCACTTTTTCAAATGCTTTAGCGATGTTATCATCGCCATGGTTTTTATTTTATTGAGCTATTGTGATTACATTTCCGCTTTCTATATCTGCTAATTGGCAATGTGCCTCTTTGGTAAATAACTTATCTGCGTTAGAGCAAGAGTGGCTATTTGAGCCGCATTCATTAACCGCTAAATTAAAAAGTAATGCGCAAAGTTTTAGTGTAAAAGTACTCAATGAGCAAACCTTTACCTTAAGCGATGCACAGCAACAATTACTTGGTTCAAGTACAGATAAAGCACTAAATCGTGAAGTACTTTTAATGTGTGACAATTCACCCATGGTGTATGCCCAAAGCTGGCTGCCGATAACACAAACACAAGCAGCGCTGCGTAACATGGGAGATCGTCCTTTAGGAGATGTTATCTTTCAACATCCAGAGCTTACTCGGGGTGACATTGAAGTGGGGCATTTTGATGAAGGGCATGTATTGCAATCATTTGTTAAAGAGCTGGACTTAACATCTCACTCATTATTAGGTCGCCGGAGTGTATTCTCTATTAACGACTATCGCTTTTTAGTATGTGAAGTATTTTTACCTGGAGCCTATTTGTACTTATGAAATTAGCCCCTTTACAACTACAGCATAGCCCTTTTTATATTCAGCTTATGCGTGTTGATAAACCTATTGGCACGTTATTATTACTGTGGCCGACTTATTGGGCTTTATGGCTTGCAAACAGTGGTATGCCAAGCCTAGTTAACTTCATTGTATTTACTTTAGGTGTGGTTGTAATGCGCAGTGCTGGCTGCGTGATTAATGATTTTGCAGATAGAAAAATAGACGGCTCAGTTAAGCGTACCGCAGGGCGGCCTTTGGCTACCGGACAAGTTAGTGCAGGTGAGGCACTAAGTTTATTTATATTACTGATAGCCATTGCTTTTATATTGGTATTATTTCTTAGCATTAACACTATTTTATTGTCTGTAGGGGCGTTGGCTCTGGCATTTTGCTACCCATTTATGAAACGTTATACGCACCTTCCGCAGGTGGTACTTGGCGCGGCTTTTGGTTGGGCTATACCAATGGCGTATATGGCATCAATTGACTCTTTACCCATACAAGCTTGGTTGTTATTTGTAGCTAATATATGCTGGACCGTAGCTTACGATACTATGTACGCCATGGTTGATAGAGACGATGATTTAAAAATAGGGGTTAAATCTACCGCTATTTTATTTGGTAAATACGACCGTCATATCGTCTTTTTATTAAACGCTAATTTTATTGCTCTTGTAGCGCTTATAGGTTTAATTAATCAACTGGGCACGGCGTTTGTTGCAGGGGGAAGTGTTGCATTAGGGTTGCTTATTTATCAGCAAGTACTAATTCACAAGCGAGAACGTGATGCCTGCTTTAAAGCGTTTTTAAACAATCACTACGTTGGTTTAGCTATTTTTATAGGCTTATTATTTTCGTACCCAATCACACCTTAAATGGTGTAATTGGGCTTGAGTGTGTCCTGATTTATCTCGGTGGGTCAATAACTCCACTGATCGAAGTGTTTTTTCTAAACCAGCCTGCAATAGAAAAGCGCTCATCAATGGCCGGTAATACCTCATGAGCAAATCGCTCGCTTTCAAATATGACAAGTGTCCCTGCGACAGGCTTTATAACGACTTCTATTTGCTTACTTTTAGGCTTATAAATAACGAGTTCGCCACCTCGCTTGGGGCTGTTTAAATAAAGCACTGTTGTAAATACTCGGTTTGAACGCCCTTTAAATGCATCTAAATGCTTTTTATAAAAGTCTCCCTGAGTATATTTAGCGTAGTGGCATTCGTAGTCAAATAGTCCGGTAAAAAACTGGCGATTAAGCGTTGTTTTTATGCTCTCCATTATTGCTTGATAAGTGAGTTGTGCTTGTGAGCTGCCATCAAGCCAAAAGGTTTTATCTTTACGTATGGTTTGATCTATCTGTAAGTCATTTAAGCGACCAATTTTGGCTGCACTAAAATACAGATCTGTTTGGTGGCAATCGGTAATTAAGTCGTTTATTAGCTCGTTGTTAAGTGCATCAGGAGTAATAGTGTAACCATATGTTTCTAGGTCGTTTAAATAAACATTAGAACTTAAAATTGTGCTCATTTATGTCTGAAGATAAAAAAGGGTGCGAGAGTATAGCCTAAATTAAATCAATAGCTAGTAATACTACTCCACATTTTTAGTTAATTATGCAGTGTAAGTCGATATTGGGTTTAAAACCCTTATCAAGAACAATTTAATAAAATTTTTGGCCTAGCAATCAACACCTTTTTTAAGCCTTAAAATAGATCACTCCATTAAATAAAGTTATATAGTTTATAGCTTGAATAACAAACTGCTATTTTAGAAAGCGGCATTAAGTGTAATCGTAAATAGTCCACTACACTTTGCATATTGGCTTTGTGTTTAGTGAGTAAAATCAAGCAAGGAAGTGGTTAAAAACTGTAATACAAACCAAAGGGAGTATCAAATTGCCCTCAAAATGCTTGAGGGCATGGGGGGATTTGCTTGTATGAATTAGATTGCAGTTGATGCTTTTTTGATAAGCGATAATAAATGGTCAATGTGTTCGCTAACTGTTATTTGTTGGCTTGTTTGAACAACAAGTTGTTCATGACTTAAATCTTTATTTGTTTTTAACTGTACAAGCTCTGTGTGCTCTGCAAGTGTGCTCGCGTGTTCAATACTTGCAATAGCAAAATGATCTGACTTAATCAGCCCTGCCATTACTTGTTCAATGCTGCCCACCTTAATGCTGGCCGATTTATTGAGCATATCGATGGCTTCGTTAAGCATGCTCTGTACTTGTTTAGACTGAGAAAAACAACCATACATAGGGTAGCTATCTAAATCGTGTTTGCTGATATCGCTTTTATTAGCTAGCGGATGGTGTTTAGAAACAAATAATACAAGTTGATCGGGTAGGTGGATGTCGCTACCAATACTATTGATGGCTTGTGAATAAACACTAATATCAATTTCGCCTTCTTGGAGCTTGCGTGCAAGTTCGTGTTGCTCTTGCAATTGCATTTCTATTTTTACGTGGGGGTATTGTGCTAAAAATTGCCCGCATGAGATAGGCACAACACTGCTCGCTTTATTGGTATAACCAATGACTAACTTTTCGTCTGTATTGCCGTTAACAGATTGAGAAATGCGCTTTTTTGTATGCTCTAGTTCAGCAAGGGTATTTTTGGCGTAATCAAGAAATAGCTCGCCTTCGGGTGTTAGTTTTACTGAACGTGTTGAGCGTTTAACCAGTTCGTACCCCATTTCTTCTTCGAGGGTTTGAATGCTGCGCGTAAGCGCTGATGTGCTAATTTGAGTTTGTTCGGCTGCTTGTCTGAAATGGCGTAACACACCAAGCGCTACAAATTGTTCTAACTGTTCAAATCTCACTTTATAGTCCCTTTTTATAAGTAAGTCGCGTGTGCCGCGAACATCAATAATATTAGATTCGAGCTTTCAAAAACGAAGCCTAATATGTAACCGTGTTTGCAAATTTATGACATATTTGCTTCAGCATATCCCCCTTTTAGTATTATTTAAAGAGAAGATGCATTTAAAAGTATTACCAATTAGGCTTATCTATAGTAATTTATTCTTCTATTTAAAACTAAGCTATGCAAGTAAATAAGACTAATTACCATGCCTTAGTTACCTTAAAAGTAATACTTTAGACATAATTTAGCATTAATTAATAAAAAAGTATCCCAGAAAAAAGGCTAGAGGAAAATCCTATTTAGCCGTGTGTAATGAAGTAAGGCCTAACTTTGCGTACATTTAGGGTATGTTGTTGCTTAACTTTTGTTAGTAAAGTTTTTAGTAATGCGGTTACTTAGCGGTTTGTCTTCTATACTTTGCAGCTCTATTTCTATGGCATCGCACGAAATATGAATTTCAAATAACGACGTTAATAACGAAAGGCTTAAGCACGCTAAGCTCACCCCAAATAAAATAATTCCTGTGGTATTAAACTCAATAAATAAAGCAAACATTGACAGCGTGCATAATAAAAAAGAAGCCACACCATACACTTGCATAGTGCGTATAAGCTTAATTCGCTTTCTTAAGTTGGTTATTTGCGCCACCACTACGGGGCGAATAGATTCACCTTCTCGTGAGTTTAGCTCTCGTATTAATTGTGCCAATACTAAGAAGCGGTTTGTATAAGCAAGTAGCAACAGTGAAATTGCTGGAAAAAGTAAACCTGGGGTCGTAAGTGTCATTTTTTTATCCTAAAAAGTTACCTGCTATACACTGTAGTAGAGTATCGTAGGATATTGTAAACATAAAATAATTGAGGTGATAATTGCAAAATATTAATACTCATAAGACCGATAATGCGTTTCAGTGGATCACGCTCTACAGAGCTGATAATGCATTAGAGGCGAATATTATAAAAGGCTTGTTATTAAGCGCGGGGATTGAGTCTCAAATTCAAGGTGAGATGCTCCAAGGGGCGCTCGGTGAAATCCCTTTTGAACAAACACAAGTGAGTGTAAAGGTTTATTCGATAAAAGAGCGCCACGCGCGTGAAATATTGGTAAACTATCAGCAAGAAAAGCAATCCGCTCCAGATTGGGTATGCCCTAACTGCAATGAGCATAATGGATCAACGTTTGATTTTTGTTGGTCATGTGAGACGTTAAGAAATGACAAAAGCGAATAACTTTCAACGAATTAGAGAGCTAAATTACCTACAAAAAGCAGTGTTAGCAAGTGCTTTAATTGAGCGTATGTTGCCAAATTATGGCTTATTTAGTGAGGCAACCGGTTTTGGTGATGAGGTCTTACTACGTAATGCGTTAAATGTTTGCTGGGAAAAAATACTACTTCCAAAAAGTAAAATTGATCTTGAAAAGCAAGTCGAGAAAATTGAACCTAATGTGCCTGAGCTCAATGAGTTTGACATGTTTGGTACTTATCCAGCGATAGATGCAGCAACGTCGCTGCTAAGCCTAATGCACGGTTTAATGGGCCAAGACGAGCAAGAGTTTATTAGTATCAGTAAAATATCACAAGCTACCGTAGCTCGGTTTATCGAATACCAATTAACAGTTGAGGGTGAAGTGGCTGATAATAAATCTGTACGGGAGCACCCACTGATGCAGTACGAGATTGAAGTGCTGGGTGAGCTGATTGATTTTGTTGAGAACATGGGCCGTGTGACGTCGCAGAATGTGAAGGCGCTAAAAAAGCAGGCTGTTGCTGATGGGCAAACCAACATTGGCTTGGCGTTATAATACATTAAGTAAAGTTTAAAAAGGCAGGAGAAGTAGTGTGCGAATTTTAGGCATTGAATCATCGTGTGATGAAACCGGTATTGCAATTTACGATGACGAAAAAGGCTTATTGGCTCATCAGTTATACAGCCAGGTAAAGGTACATGCGGATTATGGCGGTGTAGTACCAGAGCTTGCATCGCGCGATCACGTGCGTAAAACACTGCCGCTTATTGATGCTGCGTTTGCGCAAGCTGGGTGTGGCCCTGAAGATTTAGATGGTATTGCTTATACAGCCGGACCAGGTTTAGTTGGCGCTTTATTAGTAGGCACCTCTATTGGCCGCTCTTTAGCGTATGGTTGGGATATTCCTGCTGTTGCTGTTCATCATATGGAAGGGCATTTACTTGCGCCTATGCTGGAAGAAAATGTGCCTGAATTTCCGTTTATTGCTTTGCTTGTATCAGGTGGCCATACCATGATGGTAAAAGTAGCCGGTATAGGTCAGTACGAAGTATTAGGTGAGTCTGTAGATGACGCTGCCGGCGAAGCCTTTGATAAAACTGCTAAATTGCTAGGGCTTGATTACCCAGGTGGGCCACGTTTAGCTAAAATGGCTGAACAAGGCGTTGCAAAACGGTTTGTTTTTCCACGCCCGATGACGGATAAGCCAGGCCTTGACTTTAGCTTCAGTGGCTTGAAAACAGCAGCCTCTATCGCGATCCGCGAAAATGATGACGACGAACAAACAAAGGCTGATATTGCTCACGCGTTTCAAACCGCGGTGATTGATACCTTGGTAATAAAATGTAAGCGCGCTCTTAAACAAACTGGTATTAAGCGTTTGGTAATTGCGGGGGGAGTAAGTGCTAATACACAACTGCGTTTACAACTCGAACGTGTAATGCAAGGTATGAAAGGACGCGTTTACTACCCGCGTACTGAGTTTTGTACTGATAATGGCGCAATGATTGCCTACGCTGGTATGCAACGCTTAAAAGCAGGGCAATTTGCCACACTCGACATGAAAACAAAACCACGTTGGCCAATAGATAGCCTAGACGCGATTTAGTATCAATTATTATTGTTTTTGCCATTAGTGGGTGCTTTTTTAGCGCCCACTTTTGGTTCTTCACCTTTAAAAAGACGAACAATGTTGCTGCGATGACGAAATATTATCAGTATGGTTATAAAGGTTACTGGTAAGGTGTAAAGTGGTTTTATCCACCAGGTATACAGTGGAGCCAGCGACACAGCAACTAAAGCCCCTAATGACGAAAATCGGGTCACAGCAACCACAATAATCCAAGAGCTTATTAATAGCCCCGCCAACGATAAACCAATCGGTAGTAAAGAGCCAAATGCAGTCGCGACCGCTTTTCCGCCTTTAAAACTAAAAAATACAGGGTACATGTGCCCTAAGCATGCAGCTACTGCGACTAAGCCTAGCTCAAAGGGTTCAAGTTTTAAAAAATATGCGCCCCATACGGGTATCGTGCCTTTTAAAATATCAAACACCAATACCAGGCATGCAGGGAAAGGCCCACCTAAACGGTACACGTTGGTGGCCCCTGGGTTATTAGAACCACTGCTGCGAGGGTCGGGCAGTTTGAAAAGCCGAGATACTAATATGGCCGATGAAATCGAACCCAGTAAGTAGGCTAAAACAAACATCAAAATGGCTAACACAACATCCCTTATTTTTTAATTGCTATACCCATCGACAGCACTTTTGAGCTATTATTGGCGGCACAATTTTTCGTAAAAATAATTAACTGCTTTATTTTGCGGTTAATCAAGCTATTTGCCTATTGTAGAAGTAATTTTTGCATATTTAAACACGGTCAAAGCTTATACAGCATTAATTTAATTAATGCATTGTATGTTTATAGTCATTTGGAGTATCAATGGATAAGGTTTTTATATCTCAACTGCGTGTCGACGCCATTATTGGCGTATACGACTTTGAAAAAGAAAGTAAACAAAGCCTTTATTTTGATATTGAAATGCTCAGCGATATAAAACCAGCAGCAGCAAGTGACGATATAAATTTAGCCCTTGATTATGCAAAAGTAAGTGAGCGAGTGATTGAACATACGGTGGCAAAACCGGTTGAATTACTTGAAACGCTAGTTGAGCAACTAGCAAGTATTATACTTAGCGAGTTTAATACCCCACAAGTAACTATTAGAGTAAGTAAGCCTGCCGCTGTAGCGCAAGCTAACACGGTAGGAGTAGAAATAACACGTACAAAGGCTGTGAGCTAAATGCCGCAAATTTATATCAGTTTAGGCTCCAATATAAATAAAGCGCATTATATTCGCTGTGCCCTTGTTGCGCTTGAACAGCACTTTACAGATATTGTTCACTCATCTGTATTTGAAAGTGAAGCTGTGGGCTTCAAAGGTAGTAACTTCTATAACTCTGTGGTGGCAGCTACAACGTCAATGTCGCTTGAAGAGGTATGTAAGTTACTAAAGAAAATAGAACGTGATAACGGGCGTAAAACCGACGATAAAAAGTTTAGCCCCCGAACACTTGATTTAGACTTACTCTTTTACGATGACGTTATTTGTGACAAGCCTGCACAATTACCTCGCGACGAAATTACGAAAAACGCTTTTGTACTTCAGCCCCTTTGCGAAGTTGCCCCCCATTTTTATCATCCCGTGGCCAAGCAAACAATTGCTACGCTTTGGAGTGAATATAACAACCCTCAACAAAAACTATGGAAGGTGGAGTTTTCTAACCCATGAGTATTTTAGAAATAATTATTTTAGCCTTAATACAAGGATTCACAGAGTTTTTACCTATTTCGAGCTCCGCTCATTTGATTTTACCTTCGCAAATTTTAGGGTGGGAAGACCAGGGATTAGCTTTTGATGTCGCTGTACATGTTGGTACATTAATAGCCGTTGTAATTTATTTTCGTAAAGAAGTAACTGATATTCTTGGTGCATGGTTTAAGTCGTTTGGTGAGCAGGGTACAACTGACGATAGTAAACTTGGCTGGTGGATTATACTGGGCACGGTGCCAGCAGCAGTACTCGGTTTAGTGTTAAAAGATATGGTAGAGCTATACTTGCGCAGTGCTTGGGTTATAGCAGCCACCACAATTATTTTTGGTTTATTGCTTTGGTACGCCGACGCTAAAGGTAAGCAGATGAAGACAATTTATCAGCTTAATTGGAAAACAGCGCTGCTTATAGGCTTTGCTCAAGCAGTGGCAATGATCCCAGGAACGTCTCGATCAGGCATTACGATGACTGCGGGCTTACTGCTAGGTATGAATAAACAAAGCGCTGCACGGTTTTCGTTTTTGCTCGCAATACCTATTATTTCTATGATGGGCCTTTACTACACAATAGAGCTCGCTTTAGGCGATCATGTAGTTGATTGGAGCACATTAATTTTAGGTGTAGTTCTTTCGTTTTTATCAGCATATGCTTGTATATTCATGTTTTTAAAAGTGATTGAACGAATGGGCATGCTTCCGTTTGTAATTTATAGGCTATTACTAGGTGTTGGCTTAATTGTATTTTTAACGCTTTAATATAGCTTATTACAAAAAGGCCCTCTTACTTAGGTAAGAGGGCCTTTTTGTTTTATTGCGGTATTTTAGCACCAGTGAATTGATGACACACGCATAGTCATTAAGCCTAAAATTTGGCATTATAGCGCCACTAAACTTCACAGATGTGCGAAGTACCAAAGGATTTAAAAAGTTATGCATATTCATATATTAGGCATTTGCGGCACCTTTATGGGCGGTATTGCGGCCATTGCTAAATCGCTTGGCCATAAGGTAACGGGCTCAGATCAAAATGTTTATCCACCGATGAGTACTCAACTTGAACAGTTAGGTATTGAGCTAACCCAAGGTTATGATGTAAAACAGTTAGACCCTGCGCCTGATATGGTCGTGATTGGCAATGCAATGAGCCGCGGTAACCCTTGCGTAGAGTATGTATTGGATAAAGGGTTACCTTACACATCGGGTCCTGAGTGGCTCAAACATAACTTATTGCAAAATGCTTGGGTACTTGCGGTGGCAGGCACACACGGCAAAACCACCACAGCCAGTATGTTGGCGTGGATATTAGAGTATGCAGGTTTAAAACCAGGTTTTTTAATTGGTGGCATAGTCCAAAACTTTGGCGTGTCAGCCAAAGTAGGCGAAACCCCATTTTTTGTAATAGAAGCAGATGAATACGACACTGCTTTTTTTGATAAGCGTAGTAAATTCGTACATTACTTACCCCGCACACTTATTTTGAATAATCTTGAATTTGACCATGCTGATATTTTCGATGATTTAGAAGCAATAAAAAAACAATTTCATCACTTAATACGTACATTACCAGGTAGCGGCAAGGTGATTTGGCCTAAAGACGATGAAGCTTTGAATGATGTAATGAAACAAGGACTATGGAGCGAAAGCGAAACCCTAAAGGGTGATTGGCATTATGACTTATTAAGCGCAGATGGTAGCCAATTTAACGTGCTTTTAAATAATGAGCACCAAGGTACGGTCAAATGGCAGGCAATAGGCGAGCACAATGTTAAAAACGCGATTATGGCTATTGCAGCTGCGCGCCACGTAGGTATTGCAGTTGATCATTGTATTGCAGCGCTTGAAGAGTTTATTAGCCCTAAACGGCGCATGGAACTCAAAGCCGATATAAATAATATACGTGTTTATGATGACTTTGCTCATCATCCTACGGCTATTAAAACGACCCTTGCAGGGCTGCGCGCAAAAGTAGGCAATGAAAAAATTATTGCTATTTTAGAGCCGCGCTCAAACACCATGAAGATGGGAGTGCACCAACACACGCTACTTGATTCATTAAGTGATGCCGATGATGTGCTGTTATTTGAGCCAGATAACCTAAATTGGTCTCTAAAAGAGCAAGCCGATAATGCCGGTATGCAGTGTTTTAATAGTACGCAAATGATAATTGACACTGTGCTTGAAAATATAATGCCAAATCAGCACATATTAATTATGAGCAATGGCGGCTTTAATGGCTTACATCAACACTTAGTTGATGGTTTAGCTAAAAAATATAGCGGAGATTAAGGTGCAGTTTAAAGATAAAATTACCCTAGCGTTTAGTGGCGCTTCAGGTGCGCCTTATGGCTTAAGACTACTTGAAGTACTGCTTGCACAGCAATTTCAAGTGTATGTGCTTATCTCAAGTGCTGCGCGCGTAGTGCTTGATACAGAGTCAAACATTAAACTCTCAGCTAATGAAGATAAAGCCACAGAGCAACTAAATGCCCTATTCAACGCCAAACCGGAACAGTTGAAGGTATTTGGTAAAGATAATTGGTTTAGTCCTGTCGCTTCAGGCTCTGCGGCACCTAAAAAAATGGTAATATGCCCGTGTAGTGCAGGCTCTGTGTCTGCTATTGCTATTGGTGCGTCTGATAATTTATTAGAGCGCGCAGCCGATGTGGTTATTAAAGAGCGAGGGCAATTAATTTTAGTACCTCGCGAGACTCCTTTTAGTGAAATTCACCTTGAAAACATGCTAAAACTTGCACGTTTAGGGGTCACTATTATGCCAGCAGCGCCAGGGTTTTATCATAAGCCACAAAGCATTGAAGATTTAGTCGATTTTATGGTGGCGCGAATTTTAGATCATTTAAACATTGAACATAGCCTAACTAAACGTTGGGGTTATGGTGAGGGTAAATAATGGATAAGCAAAATATTGCTTTAAATATAGAAGGCCTGACCAAGGTTTATAAAAACGGGGTTGAGGCCGTAAAAGGGGTTGATTTACAGGTGTTTGAAGGCGATTTTTTTGCCTTACTTGGCCCAAATGGCGCCGGTAAGTCGACCACTATTGGTGTGATCGCTTCGCTGGTAAATAAAACACAAGGCAAGGTAGAAGTGTTTGGTCACAATATCGATACCGACCTAGAAGCTGCTAAAGCGCATTTAGGGCTTGTGCCGCAAGAGTTTAACTTTAGTCAGTTTGAAACACTTGGGCAAATACTAGTCAACCAAGCTGGTTACTACGGTGTTACCCGCAGCGAGGCGCACAAGCGCGCTGATAAGTATTTAAAGCAGCTAGGTTTACTTGAGAAAAAAGACAAGCAAGCGCGTACGCTATCAGGGGGGATGAAACGCCGCTTAATGATTGCCCGCGCGTTAATGCATGAACCAAAGCTACTAATACTAGATGAGCCGACTGCGGGTGTTGATATAGAGCTACGGCGTTCAATGTGGGATTTTTTACGCCAGATTAATGAGCAAGGCGTAACGATTATATTAACTACACACTACCTTGAAGAGGCAGAGCTGTTATGTAAAAACATTGCCATTATTGATACTGGTCGTATCGTTGAGAACACCACGATAAAAGCGCTACTAGCAAAGCTTGATAAAGAAACCTTTGTGCTTGATTTAAAACAGCCTGCACAGCCAGTTACCTTAGATGGGTATTCATTTACTATGACAGATGATCACACTATCGAAGTTGAAGTCGCTAAGTCTAAGGGGCTAAATGCTGTATTTAGTGCTCTTACTGAGCAAGGTAACACTGTATTGAGTATGCGTAATAAAGCAAACAGATTAGAAGAGTTATTTGTAGGATTACTAGAGCAAGGGCGGAGCGAATAAATGTTTAAATATGGCGTAGCCTTAAAGAGTTTGTGGATCAAAGAGTGTATTCGTTTTTTACGTATTTGGGTGCAAACCTTAGTACCGCCGGCGATTACGATGGGTTTATACTTTGTTATTTTTGGTAATCTAATTGGCTCACGTATTGGTGAAATGGGCGGATATAGTTACATGGAGTTTATAGTACCTGGGTTGATCATGATGTCCGTGATTACTAATTCATACTCAAATGTTGCCTCTAGTTTTTACTCGACCAAGTTTCAAAAAAGTATCGAAGAGCTACTGGTTGCACCTGTACCCAATTATATAATTGTATTGGGCTACATGGGCGGGGGGATGACCCGTGGTATGATGGTGGGCTTTATTGTTACTTGTGTGTCACTATTATTTGTTGATATTCAAATACATAATATATTCGTCATTATGGCAACGGTAATTTTAACCTCAGCAGTGTTTGCATTAGGTGGTTTAATTAATGCTATTTACGCCAATAGTTTTGACGATATCAGTATCATTCCAACCTTTATTTTAACGCCTCTTACGTACTTAGGCGGCGTGTTTTATTCAATTACCCTGTTGCCTGAGTTTTGGCAAAATGTATCGCAAATAAACCCAATTATTTATATGGTTAATGCGTTTCGCTATGGCTTTTTAGGAGTATCAGACGTTGATTTAAGTGTCGCGCTTGGCGTTATTTTAGTGTTCATTACGGTGTTATTTACTTTAGCACTAACGCTAATTAAAAAAGGTGTGGGGCTTAGACATTAATGAGCGATGCAAATTCACGTAGTATTGTATCTAACCAAGCAGGCATTCACGAAAAGCTTGACGAAATTGTAATAAAGCATCTTAACGCCGAGTTCAAAAAGCCGATTGCTGAGCATACTCAAAAGGCGTTTGATGAAGTTAATACTAAAGTGCAGGCCTTTAATGGCCCGCTCGTTTTAGACTCGTGTTGTGGAGTGGGAGAGAGCTCGGCTAATTTAGCTAGGCGTCACCCAGATGCATTAGTTATTGGTATTGATAAGTCGTCACATCGATTAGATAAGCACGATGTTGAGTATAAACAAACTGATAGTGGGCAGTATATTTTAGTGCAAGCCGATTTAAACGACTTTTGGCGTTTAGCGGTTGCAGCTAAATGGCAGCCGACTCATCATTACTTGCTTTACCCAAACCCATGGCCAAAATCTAAGCATATTCAGCGTAGGTGGCATGGTGCAGCAATTTTTCCGTTTATTGTTGAGCTAGGCGGCCGCTTAGAGGTGCGTAGTAACTGGGATATTTATGTGAAAGAGTTTGCCAGAGCGCTTGAGCTAGCAGGTAAATTTTGTGAGGTAACGCAGTACGAGTCAAACGAAGCAATCACTCCGTTTGAACGCAAATATTGGGCCAGCGGCCAACAAAGCCACCGCTTGGTAATAGAGCTTTAAACGACCATATCTTTTTGGTTTACATGTGGTGCAGGGCAAGCAAAGTAATTGCCCTGCATCAGCGCCACATCGACACTTTTAAGCACATTTTCAATACTCACATTTTCTACTGATTCAGCCATGAGCGTTAAGCCTAATTGGTTGGCAGCTTGTACCGTGTGTTTAATAAATAATGCTATATTTTCATCGTTTACAGCTTGTTTAACCAATGCACCATCGAGTTTAATACCATTAACCTCAAGCTTTAATGCATTCGATATATTTGAATAACCGCTACCAAAGCCAGTAATAATTACATTTACTCCTTTGGTTTTAACCATAGAAATAAACGTTTTAACCTCTAAAAAGTGAGTAATAGCTTGTGACTCAAAAAGGCCAAGCGTTATGTTTTCAGGGTGAGGGTAACGCTTGAGTTCGTTGGAGATATATTCACTTAGACTTGGGTCGAGTATATCTTTATCGCTTATAGTCAAGCTCCAGCGAACATCTGTTTTTCTAAACCTCTCTATACATTGGCTAAATAGCGCACGTGTTAAAAGCCCCCCCATTCTTGAGCGACTTATTACGTTTAAAAATGAGTCGGGTTTTAAAATTTCGCCACTTTTAGTGACCATTCTAGCCAAGCATTGATAGTGTACTATTTCACTATTGTTGGTGTTATACATGGCTTGAAAATAAGGCACAATGCGGTTGTTATCAAACGCTTCTTGGACCTCTTTGGCTAAGCTTACATTATACTGATACTGGTTTTTAACATCGCTCATTACTTTTGAATAGTTAACAACCTTACCGTGTCCATGTTTAGCCTGCAGTGTTGCAATATGTGCGTTTTCAATCAATAACGATTTATTCCCCTGGGCAATACCCGCACAGTAAGTTATGTAAATAAATGGGTTTGTTAGTATAGGGCTGTTTGCGTTATAAGACTCAACTAAATCGTTGAGTTCGCGGCTTTTAAAGCGTTTAGGGGTCAGGATGGCAATTTTATTAGTGGCAAGCCGATACACGCTACAACTTTGTGGGCTGCGACTTTGGTAATGACTGAGCAAGTTTTTCATTACGTTATCGCCAACTTGTGTGCCATAAAAGCTATTAATATCTTCAATTTCGTTCACCCAGACAATGGCAAGTTGCATATGGTGTGAATGACTCTTTTTAATAAAGTACTCAAGCGCAATGTGATTAGCAAAGCCCGTACTGGCATCTGTTGCTAGGGTGCGCTTTAAAAGATATATATAGATGGCTGCAACCAGTATAGCTATAAAAAAGAAAAAGCTGGCTGTAATAATGGCTTTAGTAACACTGTATTGAAGCTTTTTATTTAAATCATCTAAAGTTATATCTGCACCCGTGATATAGGTCTTGCCATATTTATCAACAAACGGAATAAAAACAGTTTTAAAGTCACCCCATTGGTCGCTTGATTGCTCAAAAACCGGCTCGGTAGAATAAAACGCGCCCCTGTTAATGTTGGTGGCCTCTGGGTATAAATCAAGAAATTGGGTTACACGCGCGTTCTCTAGGTCGTCTTTGGTGTAACTTGATGAAGTAAAGTAAACGTTGTTATCGCGCATAACCATCGAATACACATATGCAATATCAAGCGCTTGTGCTAGCTCTGAGAGTTGTTTGCTTTTATTTTGATATACCGAAAAGCCAATATCGTAGCCTTGGCTAATTTTATTGTGGTAATTTTGTCCTAAAATATGTTTTACGCTGGTGGCAGCGTTTAGAAGGCGCTCATCTACCGCTTGCATTATTTCGTCACGTGCTGAGCTGTAGGTGTAATAGACATAGACTAATAAACTGACTAAAAACAATGTAAAGCCAGCTATAAACCATTTCCCTTTTAATTTCCCTGTGAGCATACTTGTCCCTTATTGTTACACACCTTAAGTATACGCATAAATGCAACTTGCCCAAAACTAAAATATGACTTTTTAATAAAACCCTTTTATTAAATAATTTTCGCATTTTTGTCATCCGTTTAGTCGCTTTTATAGCTTAAAGGGAGACATTTTATTTATATTGCAGTAAAGTTAGCGCAATTTTTTAAAGAAGCACGCTGCTTATAATAAGGCCACAGTTTGGCATTTTTAGCGTTAAATGCGTGTTTTAGCTACACACACTAGGTATAAAGATGGATCAAAAGCGTTGTGCCGTCGCCTCTAAAGAAAGTCTTAAGCGTATATTTACAGTGCCTGAAGCGCCAGACTCAACTTTAAGCAAAATTGAGCTGGAAATTTCGAGTAATTTAGCTGGTTTTTTAAACGAGAATATAGCGGCAATTGAAAAACCTCTACACGAAATTGAGAAAGATTTTCAGGCTGCGGTGATCCCCGAAAACCCAACTTTTGTATCAGCTTATGCTCAAGATATTATGGAGCAGCTCGTTGCTCATTCGGTGCATACCGCTGCGCCTAGTTTTATTGGGCATATGACATCGGCGCTGCCGCACTTTTTATTGCCCCTTTCTAAGTTAATGGTTGGGCTTAATCAAAACCTAGTAAAAATAGAAACCTCTAAAGCGTTTACACCCTTAGAGCGCCAAGTACTTGGCATGATGCACCATTTAGCTTACTCCCAAGATGATTCGTTTTATTCTAAATGGATGCACAGTGCTAAAACCTCACTGGGGGCATTTTGTTCTGGTGGTACAGTTGCAAACATAACGGCACTGTGGATTGCGCGAAACCGCTTATTAAAACCCGACGGTAGCTTTAAAGGCATTGCCGCACAAGGGTTCGTTGCCGGTATGCTGCATTATGGCTACAAAGGATTGGCAGTTTTAGTATCGGAGCGAGGACATTACTCTTTAGGTAAATCAATAGACTTACTGGGTATTGGCCGTGAAAACTTAATTGGTGTAAAAACCTGCGAAAATAACAAGGTCGATGTAAGTGCCATGCGCGATAAAGCCTTAGAGCTTGAATCGCAAGGCATAAAAGTGATGGCGATTGTTGGGGTTGCGGGCACAACTGAGACCGGCAATATTGACCCGCTTGATGATATGGCCGATTTAGCGCAAGAAATAAATTGCCACTTTCATGTAGATGCCGCGTGGGGTGGAGCAACGCTTTTATCGCAAACGCATCGCTCATTATTAAAAGGAATTGAGCGTGCAGATTCAATTACCATTGATGCACATAAGCAAATGTATGTGCCAATGGGCGCAGGCTTGGTGTTATTTAAAGACCCAACCGCTACGGATGCAATAGAGCACCATGCAGAGTACATATTACGTAAAGGTTCAAAAGATTTAGGAAGCCATACACTCGAGGGCAGCCGCCCAGGTATGGCTATGTTAGTACATGCTTGCTTACGCGTTATTGGCCGCAAAGGTTACGAAATGCTGATTGATCGCAGTATCAAAAAAGCACATTACTTTGCTGATTTAATTAAAGCTGATGAAGACTTTGAACTGATTTCAGAGCCGGAGCTGTGCTTGCTTACATACCGTTATGTGCCCAAACAAATTAAGCAAGCCATTGCTGAAGCCGATGAAAAAACACGCATGGATATTTTTGCCTCGCTCAATCGCTTTACTGCCAGTATGCAAAAACGCCAACGTGAATCAGGGCGCTCGTTTGTATCGCGTACTCGTTTAACACCTTCAAAGTATGGCAATCAACCGACAGTGGTATTTAGAGTGGTATTGGCTAACCCGTTAACATCGGGTGTTATATTAAAAGAGATTTTAGCTGAGCAAAAAGAGCTTGCAAAAACAGACCCTGTATTTAAAAAATACTTAAGTAAGTATATGCAGTGACGCTTAGGTATACCTAAAACAAAGGCGCCAGTTGGCGCCTTTGTTATTTATGCTGTTAGTTTTTAATATCGACTTTTTTAAGCGGTAAAGCAATTTGCTTTAATAATGTCAGTTATAATTTTTTGCGATGGGTTTATCTTCTCTATTGCTAAAAATTCATCAGGTTGGTGAGCTTGATTAATTGAACCAGGCCCCATGACTATTGTTTCACAACCGAGTTGCTGGATAAACGGCGCCTCTGTGCAATAGTTAACTGCAACAGCTTTTTCTCCTGCAATTTTTTCTGCCATTTTAACCAGTGCGCTGTCGGTGCTACCACTAAAAGCAGGAATGGGGTCGTGTAAATCAATCACGCTCACTGCGTTTGGGTATTGCGCGTTGATATCGCTGGTGGCATCAATAAGTAAAGCTTGTAGGTCTTTAATGCTTAACCCGGGGAGTGGGCGCATATCTATGTGCATTTCACAACACCCACAAATGCGGTTTGCGTTATCACCACCATGAATATTACCTAAGTTTAATGTAGGGTAGGGTATTTCAAAATGTTCAACTGAATATTTATTCTTTAACTGCTCTTTCAAGAACAGCAATTTTGTAATCACTTTATGCATGACTTCGATGGCGTTAAGACCACGTTCGGGATCGGAGCTATGGCCTGAACGGCCAACCACTCTTATAGCGGTACTCATATGCCCTTTGTGAGTAAATACAGGGGTCATATCAGTAGGTTCGCCAATTATACAGCGAGAAGGTTTTAAATTAGGGTGCTTACAAATTTGTTGCGCACCCGCCATGGTGGTTTCTTCATCGGCAGTGGCAAGTATTAAAATAGGCTGTGATTGTTGCTTTTCATCAAGTTCACTAATGGCTTGCAGCACAAAAGCAAAAAAGCCTTTCATATCAATGCTACCCAATCCATACAATTTATTATTGTGCTCTGTTAGTTTAAACGGATCGTGGTTCCAGCGGCTATCATCAAACGGTACCGTATCGGTGTGCCCTGCAAGCATTAAACCGCCATCGCCTTGGCCGCGCTTGGCTAATAAATTGTAACGGCCTTTACCGCCTTCTAACTCTATAATTTCGCAAGTAAAACCAAGGCTTTCACACCACTGTGCTAGCAACTCTATTACACCCTTATTACTCATACAAAGTTCATCTTCTATTGCACTAATAGAAGGGGCTGCAATGAGTTGTTGGTACATTGAGATAAATGACGGCAAAGACATAAAAAAATCCAAAATAATTATTCAATTTAATTGCATAACAATATAAAAGTATTTATGATGAATATCAATTCACTTTTTAAGCATAAATATATTAAGTATAGCCATGAAGATAATGCGACGATAATCAACAATTCATTAAGAAAAGTATTAGCTGGCACCTTAGCTAGTGTAAGCGAACACCACCCCTATTTAGTAGTAAATTGATAAACGAGTAACAAATGAATGTAGTGATTATTGGCGCAAGCGGTTACAGCGGCGCAGAATTAGCAAGTTTAGTTGCTAAGCACCCTAATTTAACTTTATCGGGTTGTTATGTATCTGAGGGAAGTTTAGATAAACATAAATTATTAAGTGATTTATACCCAGAGCATAATGGATTGCTGGACTTGCCATTATTACCTCTAAGTGATGCTGCATTTGATGATATTAGCACTAGCGCTGATTACATCTGTTTATGTACTGATCATAAAGTAAGTGTTGATTTAGCCCCGCAGTTTTTAGCCATGGGTAAAAAAGTATTTGATTTATCTGGCGGCTACCGCCTTGCTAGTAATGACGACTACGTCACTTACTATGGCTTCGAGCATCAACATCCTGAGCTACTAAACGATGCGGCCTACGGGTTAGCTGAGTGGAATAGCGAAGCGATTGCCAATGCAAACCTTGTAGCAGTAGCTGGCTGTTACCCAACCGCTGCACTTAATGCGCTAAAGCCGTTGCAACAGGCTGGGTTATTGAGTGATGAAAAAGTCATTATTAATGCTGTTTCGGGTGTTACTGGCGCAGGTCGCAAAGCCAGCGTAGGTACTCACTTTTGTGAAGTATCGCTTGCCCCGTATGGTTTATTTAACCATCGCCACGGGCCTGAAATTGAACAACACCTTGGCCACAAAGTGTTATTTACACCGCACTTAGGTAGTTTCCCGCGTGGAATTTTAGAAACTATCTATGTACAGCTTAAGCCAGGCGTTACCAAGGAAAACGTTGCTGATGCTTATAAAGTACTTGAAAATGAGCCATTGATTCGTTTGCTAGGCGACAAAGTACCGTCTATTAAAAGCGTAGCAAAGCAGCCATATGTTGATATTGGGTGGCAGCAACAAGGCGCGCAGTTAATTGTTATGGCAGCGATTGATAATTTATTAAAAGGTGCTGCAGGCCAAGCGTTGCAGTGTATTAATTTATCGATGAATTTAGATCACACCACTGGCTTAAAAGGAGCCTTTTAATGAGCACTAAAACGTGGGTAATTAAATTAGGTGGTGCTGTCCTTAATACTGATAACGCAGCAAAAGCGTTGTTTGATGTATTAAGCACAGATCAAAATAATCAGTTTGTGATAGTGCATGGTGGTGGCTCGTTAGTTGATACATGGCTACAACAAGCTGGATTTGCTAGTGCAAAACATCAGGGCCTACGCATTAGCCCAAGTGAGCAAATGCCATACATTGTTGGTGCTTTAGCTGGATGTGCTAATAAACAACTGGTAAGCCAAGCTATTAATGCAGGGCACAAACCTGTGGGTTTAAGCCTTTATGAAGCCGGTGTTAGCGCTTCGCAAAAGCTAAAAGCACTTGGTCAAGTAGGTAAATGCACAAGTAATGATGATTCAATTGTTAATGATTTACTTAAGCTGGGTCGCCTACCTATTGTGAGCTCAATCGGCTTTGATGAGCAAGGCAATTGGTATAACGTAAATGCCGATGAAGCTGCGGCAGCGATTGCTAGCAACTTAAACGCAGAGCTAATATTTATGACAGATGTTGAAGCGGTACTTGATGCAAACAAGCAACCGCTACATCAACTTGACACAAAACACATTGATACTTTAATTGATGAAGGGGTAATTTTGGGCGGAATGGAGGTCAAAGTTAAGACCAGCCTGCACGCTGCCCAACACTTACGACGCGGTGTGTATATTTCCAGCTGGCAAAAGCCAGAAAACTTAACAGCTTTGCTACAAGGCGAGCATGTCGGAACAAAGATTACACCATAAGGTTATCATGTTAGAAAATTTTTTAACGGGTCTAGAATTAGACCAACAAGGCGCACTTAATTTATTAAAGCTTGCGCGTGATTTAAAAGCAAACCCAGAAAAATACAGCCAAGTATTAGCGGGTAAGTCGGTTGTTACGTTATTTGAAAAGCAAAGCTTACGTACGCGTTTATCGTTTGATATTGGTATTAATCGTTTAGGCGGCCATGCTGTTTATTTAGACCAGCAAAATGGCGCTATGGGCGCACGTGAATCGGTAAAAGACTTTGCGCTTAATATTTCTACATGGGCTGATGGTATTGTAGCGCGTGTAAACCAACATAGCACATTAACCACATTGGGTGAGTACTCGAGTGTACCTGTAGTTAATAGCTTGTGTGATTTATATCACCCATGCCAAGCGTTGGCTGATTTTTTAACGCTTCAAGAAGTACACGGCGATGTAAGCGAGCTAAAAGTGGCTTATTTAGGTGAAGGTAATAATGTGACCCATTCACTTATGCTACTCGCAGCGACCCTTGGCACTGATTTTGTTGCGGTTACACCAAAAGGTAGCTCGCCTGATTCGCAAATTCTTAAAAAGGCAGAGCAAATTGCAGCTATGAACGGCGCTTCAGTCATGGTTAGTGACCGCGTAGAAGCCGCTGTCGGAGCGAATGCTTTATATGCAGATACGTGGGTTTCTATGGGGGATGACACGCCTTTAGAGCAAGTTAAAGAAAAATACATGCCGTATCAGCTAAATCAAGCTTTGCTAAATCAAACAGGTGCATCTACGGTATTACATTGCCAACCGGCACATCGTGAATTTGAAATTACCTCAGAGGTAATGGATGGCCCAGCATCAAAAATTATTCAACAAGCAGAAAATCGTATGCATGCGCAAAATGCTCTGCTAGTTACATTACTAAATCCAAATTTTGTTAAGGAACACCTATGAGTTCAATTAAAAAAGTCGTTTTAGCCTATTCAGGTGGTCTTGATACGTCGGCTATCGTGCCATGGTTAAAAGAAAACTACGGTTGTGAGGTTATTGCCTTTGTTGCCGATGTAGGCCAAGGTGCTGAAGAGCTTGAGGGAGTTGAAGAAAAAGCTATCGCATCAGGTGCATCAGAGTGTTACGTAGTTGACTTAAAAGATGAAATGGTAAGTGACTACATTTACCCAACGCTTAAAACGGGTTCTATTTACGAAGGTACTTATTTATTAGGTACCTCTATGGCGCGTCCAATCATTGCTAAAGCGCAAGTTGAAATTGCACGTAAAGTAGGTGCTGATGCACTTTCGCATGGTTGTACTGGTAAGGGTAACGACCAAGTTCGTTTTGAGTCGTGCTTTGCTGCACTTGCACCTGATTTAAAAGTCATTGCGCCGTGGCGTGAGTGGGACTTATCAAGCCGTGAATCATTATTAGATTACTTAGCTGAGCGTGATATTCCGTGTTCTGCTTCTGCAACAAAAATTTACAGCCGTGATGCTAACGCATGGCATATTTCGCACGAAGGTGGTGAGCTTGAAGACCCATGGTGTGAGCCGAGCGACCAAGTATGGACGTGGACTAACTCTCCAGAGCAAGCACCCGATAAATCAGAACTCGTCACTCTAAAAGTGGTTGAAGGCGAGGTGGTTGCAGTAAACGGTGAAGAGCTTAAACCTTACGACTGTTTAGTTAAATTAAACGACATTGCAGCACCACATGGGGTTGGCCGTGTAGATATTGTTGAAAACCGTTTAGTCGGCATGAAATCGCGCGGCTGTTACGAAACACCAGGCGGTACCGTGATTATGGCGGCACTGCAAGCCATTGACGAGCTAGTGCTTGATAAATCAAGCCGTAAGTGGAAAGAAGTACTGGGCGGTGAATTTTCGCATTTAGTTTATGACGGTCGTTGGTTTACACCACTAAAAGACTCTATTTTAGCCGGTGCAGAAGCGCTTTCTACACTAGCAACAGGTGAAGTGGTACTTAAGCTTTACAAAGGCCAAGTAACCGCTGTTCAGAAAAAATCACCTAATAGCTTATACAGCGAAGACTTTGCTACCTTTGGTGAAGACGACGTATATGACCAGTCACATGCTGAAGGCTTTATTCGTTTATTCTCGCTTTCGAGCAGAATTTCAGCAATGGCTAAAAAGTAAATTATTTATAGCCCCTTGCATAAGGGGCATTACAGGGTTTGGAGAGATTTCATGGCATTATGGGGCGGACGTTTTTCTACGGGTCCAGATGAGGCGTTTAAACAATTTAACGACTCACTTCCGTTCGATTATCAGTTAGCAGAGCAAGACATTATTGGCTCTGTGGCATGGGCAGGTGCGCTTGAGCAAGTAAATGTTCTTACAAGCGATGAGCACACAAAGTTAGTTGCAGCACTTAATGAACTGCTTGAAGAAGTAAAAGCAGATCCACAAGCAGTGGCAACCTCAGGTGCAGAAGACATTCACTCGCACGTAGAAGCTGCATTAATCGAAAAAGTAGGCGATTTAGCTAAAAAGCTACACACAGGCCGAAGCCGTAATGACCAAGTAGCTACCGACTTTAGATTATGGTGCCGTGATACAGCCGATCATCTACTCGGTGCTATTGCTGCACTAAAAGCTGAATTTGTGGCGTTAGCTGAGCGTGAGCTAGGCACTATATTGCCAGGCTACACTCACTTACAACGTGCTCAACCGGTATTATTTAGCCACTGGTGTATGGCTTATGTAGAAATGCTAGAGCGTGATGAAAGCCGCTTACAAGATGCCAAAGCACGTTTTAATTTTTGCCCGCTAGGCAGTGGCGCACTCGCTGGTACTGCCTACCCAATTGATCGCCAATCGTTGGCGCAAGGCCTAGGTTTTACTGGCGCAACTAAAAACAGCCTTGATGGCGTATCTGACCGTGATTTTGTCGTAGAGCTTTTAAGCTGTGCCTCTATTTCGATGATTCACTTATCGCGTATGGCTGAAGATTTAATATTTTATAACTCTGGTGAAGCCGGATTTATAGAGCTTGCTGATAATGTTACCTCTGGCTCGTCGTTAATGCCGCAGAAAAAGAACCCTGATGCGCTAGAGCTTATTCGTGGTAAAACTGGTCGCGTATTTGGCGCATTTAGCGCTATGATGATGACCTTAAAAGCACTCCCGCTTGCGTACAATAAAGATATGCAAGAAGACAAAGAAGGTCTTTTTGATGCTATGCCAACGTGGCTTGCCTGTATTCACATGGCGCAAGCGTGTATTAAAGGCGTAAAAGTAAACGGCGATAAAACGCTTGCAGCGGCAAAAGGTGGCCATGCTAATGCAACTGAGCTTGCCGATTACTTAGTATCTAAAGGTGTGCCATTTAGAGAAGGCCACCACATTGTGGGTGTACTTGTGCAGCTTGCTATAAGCGAAGGTAAAACCCTAGAGGAGCTTTCGCTTGAGCAGTACAAGTCAGTTAATGACGTATTTGAGGATGACGTTTACCCAGTACTTGAAATAGATGCCTGTATTAAAGCGCGTCAAGCCCTTGGCGGTACCTCTGTTGAACAAGTGACTAAAGCAGTAAAAGACGCCAAAAAAAAACAGCAAATAACGGTTCGTGATGCAAATTTAGATGATGTTGAAGATATTGCTCGGCTAATACAGCACTGGGCAACCGTTGGCGAAAATTTGCCGCGTGCAAAAAGCGACATGGTGCATTCAATTAACGAATTTGCAGTAACAGAAATAGACGGCAAAGTGTCGGGCTGTGCATCGCTGTACATTTACGATACGGGCCTTGCCGAAATACGCTCTTTAGGTATAGATCCACAAAGTGCGGTAACAGGACAGGGTAGGCAGCTTGTAGAGCACCTATTAGCAAAAGCCAAAAAATTGGCGCTTAACCGTGTGATTGTATTAACCCGCGTGCCAGATTTTTTTGAACAGCAACGTTTTACTTTTTGTAGCAAAGAATCGTTACCAGAGAAAGTAATGAAAGATTGCGAGCTTTGCCTTCGTAAAGAAAACTGCGACGAAGTTGCAATGGAATATGTTTTAAAGCCAAGTACACGTGCGGAGATCCCGTGTAAATACGTGGCTTAATTTCCCTGGATATAAAAAACGTACGGTTACCCCTGTGCGTTTTTTTATGTGTATAATATACTGGTCAGATGAGTTTGGCGTTTAATTAAGATTTCAGCTTAGTTTTGATAAATGCGTGTTGGTAGCACATATTTTATAGGTGTCAAAAAATATTGGCACGCTGGTTGCTTTATATAAGTCAGATAGCAAAATAGCTATCACTGCTTAAAACAGGTAATGCAATTACCTATATAACGGTGTGATTAAAAGTTGCGCCAAAAAATATTAAAACTTTTACAAGGATCAATCACATGCAAGTTTCAGCTAATAGCCAATTACAAATGCAAGCATACAATAAAACACAACAATTACAGCCTGCAACAGAACAAAATGCTAGCCCTAAAACCCTACAATCTGATACAGTAAGCTTCTCTCAAGAGGCGATGAGTGCTGCGAGTGCTGAAATTCAACGTGGAAGCACTATTTTATCGGGTGGTACAGGAACCCGCCCTAAATAGCAATATAGGTTTTGAATGTTATTAGCTGAGTTTTTTGGTTTGTTTTCGCTTTCTGCGTTCACTATGTGGGCCTTTTTGATGGCGTTTTTTTTTAACGTATTTGTTTATTGTCTTGAAGTGAAACGCGGAACAACCCTTCTTCTCAGCTCATTTATTATGATGAGCTCCTATACTGCATCTGATTATTTTTTTACTTGGATGTCTTACTATGAGACTACATATTTCGATTGGGCAGTATATGACTTTTTTACTCTAAGTTTCCTATTATTGTCTTTTGTGTTAATCAAAAGAACTACTCCTTCGTTTTTATACCTCATAACAGGTTTATCTATAAATTTTATTCTTGTTTCGCTAATGCATTTAGACGTGTATATATATAGGAATTTAGAGCCTTGGCTTTTTTGGGATATCTATACGTTTGGCGTAACAATTATAGATTGGTTAATGGTGATAGCTTTAATTGTTGATAGAGACTTTCTTGGTCTTCACAAGTTAAAAAGCAAAGTCCTCAACTACTTCAAGTCAAACGATACCCGCAAAGCAACTTAGCTAAAATGTACTTATCTGAAGCCCTAATGGATTATGTTGCGGCTTTCTCTCAATGGGGCTTTTTAATGGCCTTCCTCTACTGCTTAGTCTCTAGCATAAACAAAAAAAATAAATCGCCTGTTTATTTGTCTGCGTTAATGCTTTGCTCATATATTTTTAGTAGTTACCTAAAACTGTTAGACAATTTATATCTTAATTGGGCTTTATACGATTTTATTACAATTGTGGCGCTGTTCACTTTACAATTTTTTAATGCTTTCAGACGAAGTAAGGCTTTTTATTTCTTGGTACTAGCATTAACAACCAATGCATTGTTAACGTTAATTCTATATTATGATATATACGTTTTGTATACCTATGAACCATGGTGGTATTGGAGTGTTTATTCTATCGGCGTAAACGTATTTGATGTATTAATGATGCTTTTATTAGTGGTTAACCAGCTAAAGAGTAATCGACTTATTGAAAGTTATAAGTGTGGCTGAACTTTAATAACGTGATATTAACTGCATTTATTGAGTTTAGTTACCTGATTAGACCGATGGTACTGACGAAGGGTAGATAAATTATGCTAATATTACTCATTTTTGCCTAACTACATAGTGTATCAAGCAACATGGCTATTTTTGATATAATCTCCAACTTCGATTTCGCTTATATATTAAGCGCTATTTTACAGTGGGGGTTTCTCATGGCCTTTTTATACACATTCGTATCCTCTATTAATAACCCCTTTAAAGGCTTTGTTGTACTTTCTAGTATTATGGCGATAGGTTATTTGCCTTGAATATTCACAAACTTTCAAACGGTTACTTATTTAGACTTTGCCCTTTTAGATATCGCTATTTTAGTTGCTGTGTATGTAGCTCAGCGTTATTTTATTAAAGAGAAAACGACAGTTTATGCCTACTTAATCATCGGCCTTAGTGTTAACACCTTTTTAGCCCTATGCATGTATCTAGATACCAATATTCTATATAATTACACCTACTGGTGGTTTTGGCGCTTTTATTCATCGGCTGTTATGTTTTCTGATGTGTGTATGATCGCTGTACTAATCATTAATAGAGATTTTTTAGGCTTAATTAAGCTTAAAAGGTGGTTTTTGCAGCTAGCATTTTAAAGGCGATATATCGATACGTTTATGGCGATAAAAGTTTTTTTAGTTTTAATAAGTAAAATACTAAGTTAGGTGCTCAGTTAACAATGTTGTTTATTATTTTTGAGGTGCTTATTATTAGCGTTTACTTTTAAGATGGATGTCATGTCTTTTCTATTAGATGTGAGAATTGCCCATATAATCGGTGTGGTATTGCAATGGGGATTTCTCATGGCATTTTTATATTCTTTAGTCTCATCTATCAACTCATCCTTTAAAGCGTTAGTCATTCTTTCATCAATTATGGCTATTTCGTATTTTCCAGGTGTTTTGTTCAACTACCAAACCATTACTTATCTTGACCTCGCTATTTTTGACGCTATTACCATAGTGGTTTTAATTATTGCTCAATATTTTTATATTAAAGAGAAAACGGTTGCATTTATGTACCTTATGCTTGGGCTGAGTATTAACATGTGCTTTGCTCTAGGTATGTATATAGACTCTTATATTTTACATAATTACACCTATTGGTGGTTTTGGGGGTTGTATTCATCAGTGGTGGCCTTTTCTGATTTGAGCATGATTTTAGTGTTGTTTATTAATAAAGACTTTTTAAAAATCATTTATTTTAAAAACCTTATTTACTCTTTTTTTGCTAAGAAACCACAATAGTGAATAATGTTCTAATCCCGCCTGAAGTGTCAGTTTATATCGGTGCGTTAGTGCAGTGGGGGTTTTTAATGGCCTTTTTATATTCACTAACAACTAGTATTAACAATTCAGCAAAACAGGCAGTATGGCTATCTTTAGTTATGGCCATATCTTATTGCTTTAGCTTCTTTATTGATATTTACAACTTTAGTTACATAGAACTGTTTTGCTATAATTTAGGCACTTTATTTTTTATTTTATTTCTGCGGTATTTCCTACCTGAAAAGCGCATATCTACTTACTTATTAGTTGGCTTGAGCATCAATTCGTTATTATTTTTAGCTATGCACATAGATGTGTTTGTACGTGGTAACTACGAACCGTGGTGGTTTTGGTCTGTTTATACCGTTGTTATTAATATGATGGATATCATCATGGTTAGTATTTTTTTTCGTAAATAAGGATTTTTTAAGATTAGTGCATGCTATGGGTAAGTTGGCAGGCTTTATTATGAGGGCGAAGCAAGTTGGCTGATATTCTTTGGGATTTAGTGGCAATTAGAGATTATGTGGGTATTTTCATTACTTGGCTGTTCGTTTTTGCATTTTTATATAACTTATCTGCAAGTATAAATACTTCTCAAAAAGCGAATGTGTACTTATCTTTGATTATGATGATTTCTTATAGCTCTAGCACATTGTTCGATATGGTTATTGTATCGCACTTAAACTATTTTTACTTTGATATCGCTACTTTAGCAGCCATTTTTTCCTATAAACGCATAAGCAAAGAAGCTATGCCTGTATCTTTGAACTATGTGGTTATAGGTTTGAGTATTAATGCGAGTTTGTTTTTAGCGATGCATTATGATATCGAAGTACGTGGCACATTGTATTATTGGTGGTTTTGGAATGTTTATGTGTTTGGCATGTATTTTACTGATCTACTAATGCCGTTGGTTTTAGTTGTTAATAAAGACATTTTAGGTTTAGTAAAGCTGAGTAATTATTTAACTGCAAAGTTGAAGCGTTGTCGATATGCATAACCTGTTATGGGCGATGGCTGAGCTTTATGATTACATAACCATTTTAATTACATGGCTGTTTGTTTTTGCTTTTTTATTTTGCTTATCTACAAGCATCAATAAGTCAGATAAAAGTTTAGCCCAAATATCATTTATTATGATGGCTTCATATACATCAAGTATGGTTATGGACCCGCAAACAGCCACGCCCCACCTAAACCTGTTCTTATTTGATGTCGTTACCATAATCGCTTTGATGATATGGATGATTTTTTTATCGAAAGCTAACCCTATTGCTTTTTATTATTTAATCGTGGGGCTTAGTTTTAATGCATTTTTATTTTACGGTATGCATTACGATAGTATCGTTGTTGGAAATATAGAGTATTGGTGGTTTTGGGGGCTTTATGGTATTGGGCAGCTTACAAGTGACTTAGTAATGGCAATAGTTTTATTTATAAATAAAGATGTTTTAGGGTTAATAAAAGTTAAAAATTACCTCGTTAAAAGGTTGGGTGCTCATTAATGCTTCAGCCTGTATTTATGGCATTAAGCGCAGTAAATGACTACCTAAGTATTTTTATTACGTGGGCTTTTGTTGTTCCATTTCTATATAATTTCGCTGGTACAATAAATCGCCGAAATAAGCATGTCATGCATATTTCTTTCGTTATGATGCTCTCTTACACATTTAGCCTATGTATGTTCAAAGCATCATTTATTCTAACCGGTTCAATATATTTAGATTTAGTAATTGCAGATTTACTTACCATTTTCACGCTTGTTTGTCTCTCATGTAATTACAAACATTCCAAGGCTACAGCCTATTATTATCTTCTTTTTGGTTTAACGTTAAATGCGATATTACATATGGCCATGCATTACGACTATGTTGTGTTGGTTAGTTATGACTATTGGTGGCTATGGGGTGTTTATGGGGTTGGACAGTTTTCGAGTGACTTGGCAATGGCACTTGTGTTAATTATAAATAAAGATATTTTAGGCTTAGTAAAGCTCAAACGCGCTTTATTTAACCGCAATCAATTACACGCTATGGCTAAAAAGTAGTTTGTAATTTAGCGCACCAAAAGTGCGCTGAATACATTTATTTAGTTTGCGCCACAGCCTAACCTTTGTTTTAAAGCATCAACGACAAGTGGGCTTACAAACTCGCTTACATCGCCATTATGGCGAGCCACTTCTTTAACTAAGGTGGATGATATGAACGAGTTGCGCTCAGAAGGTGTTAAAAACACACTTTCTAAATCGGGGTTCAGGCGGCGGTTCATGTTTGCAAGTTGAAATTCGTAATCAAAGTCAGAAACAGCTCTAATACCGCGAATAAGCACATCGGCTTTATGCTCAAAAGCTAAGTCGGCAAGTAAACCTGAAAAGCCAATCACTTTTACATTGCTCAAATGCCCTAAAATGCTGTTGGCTAACTCAACTCGCTCATCTAGGCTAAAGCATGGCTTTTTAGTGGGGTTGTGCGCAATGGCAACAATTACGGTGCTAAACATTTTAGCAGCACGCTGAATTAAATCTGTGTGGCCATTGGTTAAAGGGTCAAATGTACCAGGGTAAATTGCCGTAACGTTCATATTGTTCACTAACTATTATTTTTTTAGTAGTTTATCAGTGTTTGTAGCACAAATCAGCTGAGCGTGTTTTTAAAATAGTAAATAATGATGGTATTTAAACCAACCCGATTTGTTTATACTGCAAGGCCGATATTTAGTGTAATGTAGTTTATAAGTTAATTTGAGTCGTCGCATATGAATACCAAGGATAAAATAATACACACCAGTATTTCGTTATTTAATGAACACGGTGAACGTGCAATATCAACCAATCACATTGCATCACATTTAGGGATGAGCCCGGGTAATCTTTACTATCATTTTAAAAATAAAGAAGACATTATCCGTCATATTTTTGCGCTTTATAGCGAGCATTTACACACTCATTTTAAACCCATTGAAGCTGCCGATGATGCGTTTGATCATTTAACGGCCTATTTAGACTCTTTATTTGAGCTGATGTGGCGGTATCATTTTTTTTACGACAATTTAGGCGATATTCTTTCAAGGGATGAAAGCTTAAAAAAAGCCTACATAGATTTTCAGGCAACGTTATTAGAGCAGGTTCGCCAAGTTATTTTAGGTCTGCGCGATAATGAAATGATTGCAATACAAGAGCAAGATGCACTTGAGCTTGCCCATACGCTTAAGCTAACCGTTAGTTTTTGGACTCCATATATTAAAGCGCGCAGGCTCAGTGGTAATTTAGCCGAGCAAGATATTTATCATGGCATTTTAAAAGTATTAGCATTATTTAGGGCTTACAGCACCGAAAAAAGCATGCTTAAAATGAATCAGTTACGTGAAAAATACACCCAACTTGCAGAGCAAGCCCCCACACTTGCTTAACCGCTGTTAGCTGGTTAGTTCCTAGACGCAAAAATTTTTGCTATAATCGCGCGCCCAATGCCTGGGAGCGCGAATTCCCGCAGTCTAAGAGTGAACTATGCTTAAATTTATCGTCAAACTACATCCTGAAATTGCCATTAAAAGCCGTTCGGTGCGTAAACGCTTTACTAAAGTGTTAGAGAATAACATAAAAATTATGTTGCGCCGTGTTGACGAAAAAGTACAAGTAAGAAACAACTGGGATAATATTTCGGTTGTGACTAAGCTTGATGATGCACAAACACGCCTAGACTTTATAGACAGCCTGCAGCGCATTCCAGGTATTGTGCAATTTATTGAAGTAACCGAAACAGACTTCACAACGCTTGACGATATCTATAAAAAAACCATAGATCTGATAGGGCACACTATTGTAGGTAAAACGTTTTGTGTACGTGCAAAACGTATAGGGCAACATGATTTTACTTCTACCGATTTAGAGCGTTACGTAGGTGGTGGTTTAAACCAACACGTTGAAGGTGCGCGCGTTAAATTAAGCCGCCCAGAAGTGACTATTCGTTTAGAAGTCAGAGACGATAAAGCATACATTGTTACTAAAACGCACCTTGGTATGGCAGGGTTCCCGCTGCCAACACAAGAAGATGTACTTTCGCTCATGTCAGGTGGTTTTGACTCAGGGGTAGCTAGTTATCAGATGATCCGCAAAGGTGCTCGCACGCATTTTTTATTCTTTAATTTAGGTGGTGCAGCACACGAAATTGGCGTTAAGCAAGCCAGTTACTACTTATGGAAAAAATATAGCTCTACCCATAAAGTTAAGTTTATCACGGTTGATTTTGAACCCGTTGTTGCTGAGATTTTAGAAAACGTAGAAAACAGCCAAATGGGTGTTGTACTAAAACGTATGATGATGCGTGCGGGTAGCCAAGTTGCCGAAAAACTCAATATTCAAGCACTTGTAACCGGTGAAAGTATTGGTCAAGTGTCTAGCCAAACGCTGGCTAATTTAAGTGTGATTGACCGCGTAACAGAAACCCTTATTTTGCGCCCACTTATTCAGCACGATAAGCAAGAAATTATTAATACTGCACGTAAAATTGGCACCGCGGAAATGGCCGAAACCATGCCTGAATACTGCGGCGTAATATCTAAAAAGCCAACGGTAAAAGCTAAAATTGATGTTATTAAAGCTGAAGAAGCAAAGTTTGACTTTGATGTGCTAGATACAGTTGTCGAAAATGCGCGTATTATGGATGTGCGAGATATAGACGTAGAAGCAAAGCAAGAGCTTAAAGAAGCTGAGTCGGTCGTTGATTTACCAGCAGGCGCAGTGGTTGTAGATATTCGCTCACCGGAGGAGGAAGATGCAGCGCCGCTTGAGATTGACGGCATAGATGTAGTGCACTTACCGTTTTTCCGCTTAGCGACTAAATTTGGTGACTTACCGAAAGATAAAGACTATTACCTGTATTGTGAAAGAGGGGTTATGAGCCAACTGCAGGCGCTTATTCTTCACGAAGCAGGCTTTACGGGTGTCAAAGTTTACCGCCCGTAATAACGATTTATGATAAAGCGTGGTTTATACCACGCTTTTTTTTGCCTGAATTTTAGCAAGTAGGGCATCGTTTAGCGGTGTATTAATACTTAACCGTTTCCCTTGTTTGCTAATATAGCCACAAATGGCGTCTATTTCGGTTTGTCGGTTATTCGCAACGTCTTGATGCATCGAAGAGTAGTTTTGGGCAGTTAGCGTCATTACGTTGTAAGCGTTGTTGAGCGCATCGACCAGTTTAATATCAAGCTTTAAAGCATGCGCTACTTGGCATGCCTCCGTTAATAAGTTAAAAATAATGCTATTAAAATAAGGGGCACGTAACTGACCATTTTTAATATCATACAGTGCACTTAACGGGTTAATGGCAATATTGACTAATAATTTTTCAAATCTGAGCTGCTCAATATTAGCACAATAGCTTAGCTGCGGTACGTTTTGCAATTGTTCACACATCGCTTGGTGATAATTGCTTGCCAAGGAGTTACAGGCGCCTAGCATGCTTTTACCTTCACCTGTGTGCTGTACTATAAAGTCATTTGTTTTAAAGCCTGCCATGCTGGTGGTTAAAAAATATAACGCATGCTGTTTATTAAGTTGCTCGTTTATTTGCTCTACATTACCCATGCCATTATGCGAGACAATTAATATACTATTAGGTGAAAGAAAGGGTTTAACTTGGGTAAACGCCGTCTGCACCTGAAAAGCTTTTACAGCAAAAATAACAATATCAAACGCTGGCTGCTCACACATTTGTTTGAGGGTAATGAATTGCGCATTAATTTTTTGCGAAGGTTGCTTTGCTTTACAGTAAAAACGCGTGTTTGCTGTGGCTTTGCGAGTTAATACATGAACATTATGAGTTTGAGATAAAAAGTGGCTTAGTAATAAACCAATGGCGCCATCGCCAATAACAAGAATATTAGCCATAAGGGTTCTTTTTTCGAGGAGTAAAAATGGTTCTTAGTAAAAAGTAGGTGGCAGCACCTGCAAAGTCGGCAATAAAATCACCTAAAGACGCTTGCCTATAAGGTAGCGCATCTTGCATTATTTCTATGGCCGCGCCATAACCTGCTAGTAACAATATTTGCGTATAAAGCGGAAGTTTAAAGGCTTTGTCCATAATAATAGCGAGTATGAAAAACACCCCAAAGTGGGCAACTTTATCAACGTGCGGAAATAAATTAGTGACGCCGCCTTTGATTTCTTTAGCAAATAAAAGGGTAAAAGCCACAATGCTAATTAAAAAAACTGCCTGATAAACACGCCGTGTCACAATAAATCCTAAAACCGCTTAAAAAAGAGGCGCCAGTATACCAAACTAAATTAGTATCGCACCTGAACAACTGGCAGAAAAATGTAAAGATTTATAATTTTAGCGTTATAATCAGCGCATAAATTTAGAATTAATAGTTAGGAGAACCCAATGCCTTCATTTGATATCGTATCAGAAGTGGAAATGAACGAAGCTAAAAATGCAGTAGATAACGCAAATCGCGAGTTAGACAG
>Ga0209452_1000050_pt1 | contig 66299 bp, 59 predicted proteins | sample WorMetimpBELIZE1_FD_187388 | JGI IMG/M metagenome (GOLD analysis project Ga0209452, IMG submission 187388) | Marine gutless worms symbiont microbial communities from Max Planck institute for Marine Microbiology, Germany - Olavius imperfectus... | ecosystem: Host-associated > Annelida > Digestive... | reverse complement strand
GCTTGGCGACCATAGCGATTTGGACCCACCTGACTTCCATTCCGAACTCAGAAGTGAAACGAATTAGCGCCGATGGTAGTGTGGGGCTTCCCCATGTGAGAGTAGGACATCGCCAGGCTTTAAATTTGAAGAAGCCCACTCGAAAGAGTGGGCTTTTTTGCATTTGAAGCAAAGTAAATTTAATTACCAAGAACTCTCCTATAAAGGCCTATCATTTTCTAAAGCCTGTATATCTTTCCTGTTTAGTAAATTGATCATGAGATAGTGCTAACGCACTACCTAGTCTCTCACAATGTCACCACCTCTTACGCCTCTAGAACAGCCTTAAGCCCGTTGTTAAAACATATCGAGTTTCTCTAGTCTCATATTAGATTTAGGCATAAGAGCTGTGTGTGAGCGTTTTGAGGGAGAGGTGGGACGTGGATAGTATGGATGATAAAGCAGAGGGGTTAAGAAACCTTTTGGATTCTTAAGTTGGTAGAGTGCTGCAGTTTAACGTCAGGAATATGGCCATGATACAGAGTGACTTGATTACGTCCTGAGTGCTTTGAGTAATACATGGCTTTATCTGCGTTAACCATTAACTCTTTTGCACTCAATACTTGCCCGTCATATTCCGCGACACCAATGCTAACCGTTGTGCTGATTTCGATTCCATCAACTTGGCATGGTGCATCTTGGATCGCTTGTCTGATCCTTTCTGCTACCTCGTAGGCTTGTATTGCACTGGTGTTGGCCAGGATCACAGCAAATTCTTCCCCACCTAAACGACCAATAAAGTCAGTTCCACGGATCGCACGTTGGCAAATCTTGGCCACATGATTGATCACTTGATCGCCGGAGAAGTGCCCAACCTGATCGTTGATCTCTTTGAAGTGATCAATATCAATCATGACGCAAGTTAGGGTTTGAGATGGATGCGAATGCGAGCTCAGAGACCTATCTAGGCTTGTTAGGAATGCTCGGCGATTCAAGACACCTGTTAGCTCATCTGTCTCTGAGAGCTCTTTGAGGCGTCTTTCTAGCAGATGCGTTTTGGTGACATCACGCACGGACCAAATCACTAAGTTTTCACCACCTTGAAAGCTTTCTACGGGTTTGATGATTGCTTCAAACCAAGTTTCTTCCGGGTTCTCTAATGCTTCTAGTTCTTCTATTGGCATTAAAAGGTGGTCTTGCAGGGCGATACTGTATTTGACGACCTTAGGCTCGTTAGACCGAAGCACATCGTCAATATAACCGATTAACTCAGCGGCTTTACTCGGCGATAAAACATCGTTTAACGTGAGGTTGGTGTAGCTTTGTGCATTGAAGTGTTTTGAATGGTAAGTGCCACCGAAACTTTCGATATAGCGGCCTTGCTCATTGAGGATAAAGACATGATCAGGGAGGGTGTTCAAAATGGCATGAAGCCAATCGTCCCTTTCTTTGTAAATCATGAGGTTAGTTCCTTTATCCAATGTAAGTCGTTGATTATATCTGTTTATATTGAGTTCACAATCAATACTGATCACAGTTCAAAGTATCAGACTTGACTAATGTTTGTACAAAGGTGAAAGAGATGCGTTTGGAAGAGTTGGAGTGTCAGGAGCTCAAAGCTAATAAAAAAGGCTTAGCTATTGCTGACTAAGCCTTTTTTACAAAATTACTGTATGAACTGATATTAGTTCATGCCGTACTTTTTAAGTTTTTTGCGAAGAGTACCGCGGTTGATGCCCATCATAGTTGCTGCGCGAGTTTGGTTACCGCGAGTGTACTGCATGATGGTATCTAATAGTGGCTGTTCAACTTCAGCTAGAACTAATTCGTATAGTTCAGTTACTTCCTGGCCGTTTAGTTGAGCTAGGTAGTTTTTAAGAGACGCTTTAACAGAGTCACGTAAAGGCTTCTGAGTAATCTGGTCTTGTGACGTTACTGTAGTTACTGTTAATGCTTCTGAAGTCAGATTTTGTTCGAACATATTCGGTCTAGCTCTTCTCTTAATTATGATGCAACGTTATCAAAATAACCCTCTAATGCCTCAAGCTGCAGCTCAGCTGCATCGATAGCATTGAAGGTACGGCGAAACTCACTCGCTTGTTCATGCTCTTTTAGGTACCAACCAACGTGCTTACGCGCGATACGTGGACCTAAGAACTCTCCATAGAAATCATGCAGAGCGTTCACATGACCAAGCATAATGGTTTTCACTTCCTCACTTGGAAGCTCATCCATTGTGGTGCCGTTTTCCAAATAGTGATGGATTTCCTGGAAAATCCAAGGACGACCTTGGGCAGGGCGTCCAATCATTAAAGCGTCTGCACCGGTGTACTCCAGTACAAACTTCGCTTTCTCCGGGCTATCGATATCACCGTTTGCGATAACCGGAATGGATATAGCGTGTTTAACCGCTTTAATGCTGTCGTATTCGGCCTCACCTTTGTACATACACGCTTTTGTTCTGCCATGCAGTGCAAGAGCCTGTATGCCGCAGTCTTCGGCTAATTTAGCGATGTGAACACAGTTTTTATTTTCTGTGTTCCAGCCAGTACGGGTTTTTAACGTTACAGGAACGTCTACCGCGTCCACTACCGCAGTCAAAATCTCTTTGATGATGTCTGGGTACTGAAGCAGTGCAGAACCCGCCAGCTTCTTATTCACTTTCTTTGCTGGGCAGCCCATGTTGATGTCGATGATTTGCGCACCGTTTTCAACACTGAATTGAGCCGCATCGGCCATAAGCTGTGGATCGGAACCGGCAATCTGTACAGAGCGAATGCCCGATTCGCCTTCATGCACCATGCGCTGTTTCGACTTTGACGTTCCCCATAGTTTCGGGTTAGCAGACATCATTTCACTGACGGCCATTCCCGCACCATAGCGAAGACACAACTCGCGAAACGGTCTATCCGTTACACCAGCCATAGGGGCTACGATTAGATTGTTCTTAAGTTGATAGTTTCCGATTTTCAAAACGTCATCACAGTTCTGTACCAGCAAGGGCGCGCATTTTACGCATTTTTTTACTGCGTGAAAAGACTAATATTTGAGCATTTACAAATTGTTTTTGTAATTTGTATGAAATTCAAACAATTAGCCCTGAAAACCTTGTCTAGCCTTGCTTACGACCGGAGATACGACACCATTCGCTTTGCTCTGCGATTGGATCAATGTGAAGCTCATCACGGTAATAGTTCGCTACGTCTTCTGCTTGAGTGTCTAAAACACCAGACATCGCTAGGTCACCATTTGGTTTAACCAAACCTTTAATGATAGGTGCAAGTTCACGTAATGGACCAGCAAGAATGTTAGCAACAACCACGTCAGCGATTAGGCCTTCAGGTTGGTTTTGAGGAAGGTACACTTCTAATTGGTCAGCAACACCATTGCGCTCTGCGTTATCGCGAGAAGCTTGAAGAGCTTGAGGATCAATATCGATCCCGATAACTTTGCCTGCGCCAAGTTTGATCGCTGCGATCGCAAGGATGCCTGAGCCACAACCAAAGTCGATAACTGTTTTACCAGATAGATCTAAACTCTCTAGCCATTCAAGACAAAGTGCTGTTGTAGGGTGAGTGCCCGTACCGAAAGCCAGACCAGGATCAAGCATAACGTTAACTGCGTCTGGTTCAGGGACATCACGCCAACTTGGACAAATCCATAGACGTTCGCCGAACTTCATTGGGTGGAAGTTTTCCATCCATTCGCGTTCCCAGTCTTTGTCTTCTAGCTGTTCTACTTTGTAAGCAAAATCGTCCGCTAGCATGCCGCTTGCTTTGATTTGAGTGATGATGAAGTTTGTATCTGCTTCTGCATCGTACAGTGCCAGAATGTCAGTATCGCCCCATAAGCGAGTCTCGCCTGGTAGAGGTTCGAATACGGGCGTATCCTGCGCGTCTAGGAATGTTACAGACAGCGCACCAGTCTCTTCCATTAGCATGTCGCCGATTTGCTCAGCGTTTTCATTGGTCGCGTTGAGTTTGATTTGAATCCAAGGCATTTGTTTTTGCTCTTAAAGTGAATGAAGTGGCGCAGAGTTTACCAGAACTCTACGATTTGTTTGAGTATAGACTTTATACAAAACAAAAATGCCCACAGATGTGGGCATTTATTATGAGGTTAGCGAAGGCTTATTGTAGGCCTAGCTTCTTCTCTAGGTAGTGAATGTTCGCACCACCGTGCTGGAAGTTCTCATCATTCATGATTGACTCTTGTAGAGTAACGTTAGTCTTGATGCCTTCAATGATCATCTCGCCTAGTGCGTTTTTCATACGTGCAATCGCTACATCACGGTTCTCACCGTAAGTGATCAGCTTACCAATCATTGAATCGTAATGAGGTGGTACTGTGTAGCCTGTGTAAATGTGAGATTCCCAACGAACACCCATGCCGCCTGGCGCGTGGAAGCGTTCAATCTTACCTGGTGAAGGTAGGAAGCGCTCTGGGTCTTCTGCGTTGATACGACACTCAATCGCATGGCCGCGGATCTTGATGTCGTCCTGAGTGAATGACAGTGGTTGACCTGCTGCTACGCGTAGCTGTTCTTTAATTAGGTCAACACCGGTAACCATTTCTGTTACTGGGTGCTCAACCTGAATACGAGTGTTCATTTCGATGAAGTAGAACTCACCGTTCTCGTATAGGAATTCGAACGTACCTGCACCGCGGTAACCGATTTCTAGACATGCACGTGTACAACGTTCACCGATGTACTTACGCATTTCTTCTGTGATACCTGGTGCTGGAGCTTCTTCAACAACCTTTTGGTGACGACGCTGCATAGAACAGTCACGTTCACCAAGGTGGATAGCGCCGCCTTGGCCATCAGCAATTACCTGAACTTCAACGTGACGAGGGTTTTCTAGGAATTTCTCCATGTAAACCATGTCGTTGTTGAATGCCGCTTTTGCTTCTGCACGCGTCATAGCGATAGCTTGAACAAGTTCCGCTTCAGAACGTACAACACGCATACCACGACCACCGCCGCCACCAGAGGCTTTGATGATTACAGGGTAGCCGATACGCTTAGCGTGAGCTTTGTTTTTGTCTTCGTCGTTATCTAGTGGACCGTCAGAGCCTGGTACACAAGGAACACCTGCTTTTTTCATTGCGTTGATTGCTGACACTTTGTCACCCATCATGCGGATGGTGTCTGCTTTAGGGCCAACGAAGATGAAACCGCTGCGCTCTACTTGTTCAGCAAAGTCTGCGTTCTCAGATAGGAAGCCGTACCCCGGGTGAATCGCAATTGCACCCGTCACTTCTGCTGCAGAAATGATACGAGGGATGTTTAGGTAGCTGTCGATACCACGAGCAGGACCGATACATACTGTTTCGTCTGCAAGTAGTACGTGCTTAAGATCGCGGTCAGCTGTTGAGTGCACAGCCACTGTCTTAATGCCTAATTCTTTACAAGCGCGAAGGATACGAAGTGCAATTTCACCTCGGTTCGCGATGACTACTTTATCTAGCATAAGGCAAGCCCCGCTTATTCGATTACAACTAGTGGTTGGTCGAATTCAACTGGCTGGCCGTCTTCAACTAGGATTGCAGTTACAACACCTGATTTGTCCGCTTCGATTTGGTTCATCATTTTCATTGCTTCAACGATACATAGAGTGTCGCCAGCATTTACGCTCTGACCAACTTCAACGAATGATTTCGCGTCTGGACTTGGAGAACGGTAGAAAGTACCAACCATTGGAGAAAGAACTTGGTGACCTGCAGGAACTGCTGCTGGTGCTTCTGCTGCCATTGCTGGTGCGTCTGCTACTGGAGCTGCTGCCACTGGCGCAGGTGCTGCTACTGGAGCTGCTGCGTAATGAACTGGTGCTGGAGCAGATGCAGGGCCATTACGGCTGATGCGTACTGACTCTTCACCTTCAGAGATTTCTAGCTCAGCAATGCCAGATTCTTCAACTAACTCGATTAGCTTCTTGATTTTACGAATATCCATCTTTTCTTTCTCTTTTATCTTGTGATTAAGACAACCCTAAAGGGCTGCAGAGTGTTTGGTTTACTTTGCCTGCAATTTCGCGATTGCTGCAGACAGAGCGAATTCATAACCTTGTGCGCCCAAGCCACAAATCACACCTTCTGCTTTATCAGACAGATAAGAATGATGACGGAACGGCTCACGAGCGTGAACGTTCGATAGGTGCACTTCGATAAATGGGATGGCTACGCCAAGTAATGCATCACGCAGCGCCACACTGGTATGAGTGAAAGCCGCCGGGTTGATGATGATGAAGTCCACTTTGCCGTACGCAGCGTGGATAGCTTCAATCAGTTCGTACTCACGATTCGATTGCAGGTGTTCAAGTTCCACCCCAGAGTTGTGAGCTTGTTCAGTCAATGCATCAACAATCTGTGCTAGGGTGTTGTTACCGTAATGTGTCGGTTCACGCAGACCTAATAGGTTAAGATTTGGTCCGTTTAGAACTAGAATCCGTGACTTTGCAGACATTATGTTGCTATCTTCCTTTATCGTGAGTGGAACGTTTATATTCCCAAATATACGATAATTCAGCACGATTTTTTTGTTAAAACCGAGCAAATTTTAAAAAATCGACCAAGATTATAGCTAATTCACAGCAATTAGCAGCAATTTACTGGTCTAATCTCCCAATAACCCCCGCCGTTTCTGTAACCAAGTTAACAAAAACAACATAATTGCCACGTGCTTTCTGTGGTTTATTTTGCGTCCACGCACAAAAAAGCCACCATATGCAATGGTGGCTTTTAGGGCTAGCGTTTAAAACAGGGGCTGGGTGTTATGCCAGTTCAGCCTTCTCTGCAATTAGCTTGTCTACAACACTTGGATCGGCCAGTGTTGAAGTATCACCTAGGTTGCTGGTATCACCCGTTGCAATCTTACGTAGGATGCGGCGCATGATCTTACCAGAGCGAGTTTTCGGTAGAGAGTCCGTCCAGTGCAGTACGTCTGGTGTCGCGATTGGACCAATCTCTTTACGTACCCAGTCTTTCACCTCTTTGTGTAGCTCGGCTGATGGGAATTCACCATCATTCAACGTGACGTAAGCGTAAATTGCCTGACCTTTGATGTCATGAGGAATACCGACAATCGCTGCTTCCGCAATTTTATCGTGTGCAACCAGTGCTGACTCTATCTCTGCGGTACCCATACGGTGACCTGAAACGTTCAATACGTCATCTACACGACCCGTAATCCAGTAATAGCCGTCTTCGTCACGACGAGCACCATCACTGGTGAAGTACATGCCTTTGAAGGTAGAGAAATAGGTTTGCTCAAAGCGCTCATGGTCGCCGTAAACAGTACGCATCTGACCTGGCCATGAATCAAGGATCACCAAGTTACCTTCTGCGGCGGTTTCTTCGATGATGTTACCCATGTTATCTACTAGTGCAGGTTGTACGCCGAAGAATGGGCGAGTTGCTGAGCCTGGTTTCAGGTCTGTTGCACCTGGTAGTGGCGCAATCAAGATGCCGCCCGTCTCTGTTTGCCACCAAGTATCAACGATAGGTGAGTTTTCATTACCAATGGTCTTGTAGTACCACTCCCATGCTTCTGGGTTGATAGGTTCACCTACAGAGCCCATTACACGCAGGCTTGAACGAGATGTTCCTGCTACCGCTTCGTTACCTTTTGCCATTAGTGCACGAATCGCTGTTGGTGCAGTGTAGAGAATGTTTACTTGATGCTTATCAACCACTTCACTCATGCGAGCTGTGCTTGGGTAGTTTGGTACACCTTCGAACAGAATGGTTTTCGCACCGTTCGCCAGTGGACCGTAAATTAAGTAAGTGTGACCTGTAATCCAACCCACATCCGCCGTACACCAGAACGTTTCACCTTCTTGGTAATCGAACACGTACTTGAAGGTCATGGTCGCGTACACTAGGTAACCACCTGTGGTGTGCAGCACGCCTTTTGGCTTACCTGTTGAGCCTGAAGTGTAAAGAATGAACAGAGGGTCTTCCGCTTTCATCTCTTCTGGTGGACATACGTCAGAAACGACAGCTGTTGTTTCGTGCCACCAAACGTCACGGTGCTCGTGCCAATCAATGTCGCCACCCGTACGTTTTAGAACGACAACTTTGTCGATGGTTTTTACTTCTGGGTTTGTCAGTGCTTCATCAACGTTCTTCTTCAGTGGTACTGCGCGACCACCACGAACGCCTTCGTCAGCGGTGATAACGATTTTCGCATCTGAGTCGATGATACGACCGGACAGTGCTTCTGGAGAGAAGCCTCCAAATACCACGGTATGAACCGCACCAATACGCGTACATGCCAGCATTGCGATAGCCGCTTCTGGCACCATTGGCATGTAAAGACAAACCACGTCGCCTTTGTGCACGCCTTGCTCTTTTAGTGCGTTAGAGAACTTACACACTTCTTTGTGCAGTTCGTTGAATGTAAGGGTTTTGTCGTCAGCAGGATCATCGCCTTCCCAGATGATCGCGACTTCATCGCCACGCTCGGCAAGGTGGCGGTCAATACAGTTTGCAGATACGTTCAGCGTGCCGTCTTCGAACCAACGAATGTCGACGTGACCAGTATCGAAAGAGGTGTTTTTAACTTGAGTGAATGGCTTAATCCAATCGACGACTTTACCGTGTTCGCTCCAGAAGCCTTCAGGGTCGCTTACCGACTGCTGATACATGGCTAGGTAAGTGTCATTATCCGCATGCGTATGGTTTTTAATATTTTCTTTTACCGGATAAACGTGGGCTTCGCTCATGGCTTCTCTCCTTGTGCCTTTAATTCTCGACCTTCGTCTTTTGTAGGGCGGTTTCCGTTCTTTAGTCTGTGATTCATCAAGAACGTTGCTGTGCATATAACTGTCAGTCACAGCGCGTATTTCCACAATTAGACTTTAGGATGAGAGTGAGGAATGCGCCGCGATATTGCTGAATTTAAAGCGAATGTGGGAGGTGGATCGAAAGCTGAGTATTGAACCTATTGGGTATAAGGCACGCTCAGGTTTGGTAAATCGCCTTTGGTGAGACGCACATACACCAAAGCCGCGGATTTTGCGTCCTGCAGAGCGTCGTGTTTGTCTTGAATCGGTAGCTCAAGGTGCTTACAAATTGCATCAAGACTTAAGTCGAAGTAGGCGTTAGGTAAATGACGTTCTAGCTTGTCGTGATAAATCTGGCTCACTTCGATGAGCGGGTTAGGTAGTGGAAAGCCTAAATGCCTCAGACAAGCGAGGTCGAGGATCTTTTTGTCATAGCGAATGTGGTAGCCGACTAAAGGACGGTTGCCGATAAAATCGAGCAGCTTGATGAGCGCTTCTTTTTCGCTGATGCCATCCACCAAATCTTGATGGCGGATATGGTGAATTTTTACCGAGCCTGAATCGAGTGATTGCGGGGCGCGAAGTCGAACTTCGAACGGTTTGCTGGTAATGATGCGATTATCGATGATTTTGGTCGCAGCGATGGTCACCAGCTCGGCTCTATTTGGATCCAAGCTGGTGGTTTCGCAATCGAGAGAGACAAATTCGCCTTTTTGCGGCGAACAAAACAGTGGCTGATAAGGTGAGCCTTTCAGCTTGTAATGCCAGTATTTCCTTTGTAGCCAATTCATCCCTGTTACCTCTCGTCTTATTTGCCTAAAAGACTCTAATCACGGATTTGATAATGGAAGCCTAAGAACTGCTTAAACTTCTTCACCACGTGTAAGCTGTGGCGCAGTAGATCTCGTTCTGTCCTGTCTAACTGTTTAATGTCGATGTTGTTCAGTGCTTCCTGCTTACTTAATTGCTGGTTCAAACGGATCTTGAAGAACAGCTTCAGCGCCTCATTGAGGTTATCGGCGGTTTCTGGTTCTAAGATACGCTTGTTTCTCAGTGCTTCGATACGCTCGAAGGTGTTCTTCTCTTCAATCGCGTATTCCAATGCCAAAGTGCGAATGCCATGCACAATTGGAAAGATGCCGCCGCGTTTAATATCCAGCCCGTCTTTAGCACTTTTTACGTTACCAAACAGAGTAAGAGGCACGGAAAACTGCAGAGCAGGGCGAGTGAAATCGGACAGAATCAACATGCGATCTTTCATGCTGTCTCTGAGGTGCTCGGCGATAGGCGCGAGCAACTCTCGATTGCCTGCGACCGCATGAGCGTCACTGAAGATGGCTAAATCCATGATTTGTTCTGGCTGCGCTTTAGCAATCCAACCATCGAGCGTTTTTATCCAGTCTTGCTGCGTTCGAACCCACTTAGGATTGTTAACCATGACTTTGCCTGGGCAGAGTGGATAGCCCAGTTGCTGCAAGGTGTGGGTGAGGGTTTGCATGACTTCGGAGCAATGTTCCCATTCCAGCCCATCTTGGATGATCAGTGCGTTATCTTGATCGGTTTTGAGGATTTGCTCTCCACGACCTTCCGAGCCAAGCACAATCAGACAGCAGTGATCGTGCAGTGCTGGTGGCACCACAAGCTCAAACGCTTTTTCGATGATTTGTTCGTTTACAGCAGAAATAAGCTCCATGATGAAGCGAGTGCGGATACCGTTAGTCAGCAAACTGTCCACCAACTGACGCTGTCGATTGGAAGCTAGGGCTAACTCTTCCACGCTGCTGGCTCGCGCTATGCTGAGTGTCAGTACGTGTGAGTGAGTGGAAAACGCACTGAGGATTTGCGTCATGTCCAACATACCGACTGCTTGATTGCCTTCGCACACCATTAGACGTTTCATGCGATTGCGCGTCATGGTGATCATGGCGTTAAACAAGAAGTCACCGTCATCCACGTGATAAACAGGGAAGGTTGCGATCTCACTCACTGGTGTATCGAGTGGGTGGTCGTCAAGCATCACGGCATGGAGCATATTGGTTCGAGTCACTATCGCGTAGGGATGCGCTGATGGATATTGCTCTAGGCGTGGGTCATCTTGGTTAAGCTGAACCAAAGCGGCATCAATGCCATTGTCTTTAAGTGTTTTAGTGACCTGATTAATTGGCATATCAGGTGCTAATAGCATCGGTGGATGATAGATGCTGCTATCGACTTTAGTCAGAATGAATTCGGCGAGGTTTTGCTGCTGTTGAGCCGCTTCAATGAGGGCTTGGCGTTTCGATAAGTTGTTATCGAAGTAGGCAGCGAACTGTCCGTTCTCGTTATACAGCTCAAGAAACACTTCTTTCGGTAGCAAATACGAGAGGGTATCTTCCAGTGCCACATACTGATGGCGCACGCTTTCTTCAAACAAAGACCGCACATCAAACATGTCGTCGTTGGCGTAGTGAGCAAACACTTCGTCTTGATCTTTTGAGCGCTCTTCCACTGCGCCTTTAATCAGCACGTGCAGGTGAGGGTTGTCTTGCCCACAAGCTAAGATGACATCTCGCGTTCGGTAGTACGCCACATCAAGAGACGAGCGCAGTCGATTTTGCTGTGCGTCAGTTAGGCGATCGAACGGTGGAGATTGCATATTAAATTTGTCAGGCATGAGAGCACCTAAATTTGGTGGGAACACATTCTAAGTCTGACAAATTTCCCTGCTGAAGCCAGACGACTTTGGTCTAAATCGTCACAATCTAATTTTGCATTTCGAGACCCTGTGCCATTGAGGAAACGGTAAGTTGCCGATTCTTCCCTTTTTCTATTACGCATTGCGATCCATAATTCCGCGTCCCAAACGTTTACGTGGCGGAAGTCGTTAGTTTTTGTCGTTTTTTAGGATGTCAGTGATGTTGAAACCCTCTCCGTATGGCTGGATTTCCCAGTACTTTCTCGGATTCTTTTTTGCGTATGGCGTGTATCTGCCATTTTGGTCGTTGTGGTTTAAAGAGCAGGGCGTTTCTCCAACAGATATTGGTCTGTTAGTGGGTCTAGGTTTAGCGACGCGCTGTGTGGCGAATATGGTACTTACCCCACGTTTGCATAAAGTCGAACACCTTATGCCTGCATTGCGCTGGTTGAGTTTTGCTGCCCTTATATTTGTTGGTTTCCACTTTTTCACTGGCGGCAACTTCTGGTTAATGGCGCTTGCCACTGTCTTGTTCAACTTGTGTTGTGGTCCTGTAGTGCCTCTATCTGATGCGATGGCGAACTACTACGCTCGTTTGAAAATGCTCGATTACGGTCGTACCCGTTTGTGGGGCTCGGTTGCGTTTATTGCAGGCTCGACTGTGGTGGGTTACTTGGTGGCAGAGTTTGGCTCTGACATGATTTTGTACACGGCGATGGTCGGTGTGTTTATCTCGCTCTTATTTGCAATGCGTAACACTAACCCAATGCCAGTGACACGCGAAGGTCAACATTCTGAGCGTCCAAAACTCTCAGCGTTGCTGACGGATAAACCGGTTGTGAAGTTCCTTGTATTAATGGCGTTAATCCAAGGCAGTCATGCGGCATACTACGGTTTTAGCGCGATTCACTGGAAAGCGGCTGGTCACTCAGAAGATGTGATTGGCTACTTGTGGAGCTTGGGCGTGGCAGCTGAAGTTGCTGTGTTTGCTCTGAGTAAGCGTCTATTCGCAGGCTGGTCTTTGCGTACTTTGTTTGTGGTTGCGGCTGGTGGTGTGATGCTACGTTGGGGCATGACAGCGTCTACGACCTCTATTTTGGCTTTGGTGGTAGTGCAAATGCTTCACGGCGTGACGTTTGCAATGGCGCACATTGCTGCCATTCAATACATCCAGAACTCAGCAGAGAACAAGATGGTGGCATTGCAGGCACTATATAACGCAATTCCACTGGGTGCGTTTATCGCGTTGATGACAGTGATCAGTGGTTGGGGCTACGAGCACTGGGGTGCGAATATCTTCTGGTTGATGGCGGCGATGGGCTTTATTGCACTGTTTATCAAAGTTGATCCTCAAAATGATGAAAGTCATGTGGTTGATCTCTCAGCCAATGCGCCCGAAGCACAGAATTAAGCTTCTGTGACAGAGATTAAAAACTAACCTTTGTCTCTGTTGTGAAAGCAGTGTTAAATGAAACCTCTCCCTTATGGAGAGGTTTTTTATTCCTTGCTTTAAAAGCAGCAAGAAAGGCAAGAAAGGCAAGAAAAGTAAGAAAGGATATCGGATGCAAGGATGGCTAGTGATTCCCGTTTCTTTGGCGTATTTGGGAATCCTGTTTTTAATCGCTTGGTACGGTGACAAACAAAAGAGATGGTTAGCGCGTTGGCGACCATGGATCTACAGTTTGTCGATTGCGGTGTACTGTACGTCGTGGACCTTCTACGGCACGGTCGGACAGGCGAGCAACAATCCTTGGTCCTTCCTACCTATCTATATTGCGCCGATCATCGTGTTTACCATCGGCTGGCGTGTCCTCGCTCGGCTTATCTTGATTGCCAAGCGCGAGCACATCACCTCCATTGCCGATTTCATTGCCGCCCGCTATGGCAAATCACAAGGCTTGGCGGTGGTTGTCACCTTAATCGCGGTGGCAGGCATCCTTCCATATATCGCTTTGCAACTGCGTGGTATCACCATGGGGTTGGAGATCATCGCGCCAGATTTAGCATCTGATCTCAGTTATCAAAACTACAGTGTGTCTTGGTTTGTGGTCGGGGCGATGGCGATCTTCACCATGCTGTTTGGTACGCGTCATATCGATAACACCGAACATCACCGCGGCATGATGATGGCGATTGCGTTTGAATCAGTGCTCAAGTTGGTGGCGTTTTTAGTGGTGGGTGTGTTTATTGTTTGGCTCGCGATGGATACCGAAAGCTTCCACCTGGCCGATATTGCCGCTGAAACCTATGAGTCCCCTAACATTCCGACCTTGCTGATTCATACCATTCTGACCATGCTGGCGATTGTCTGTTTGCCACGTCAGTTCCATACCATGGTGGTTGAGAATGAACGCGCGCAAGACTTACATGTCGCGCGTTGGTTGTTCCCGTTGTATCTGATTCTGATGGGCATTTTTGTTCTGCCAATCGCGTGGGTAGGGCAAAGCCTGTTGAGTGGCAGTCCTGCCGATACGTACGTGATCAGTGTGCCGATGGCGGTGGGCGCGAATGACATCGCCTTACTGGCATTTTTGGGCGGTACTTCGGCGGCAAGTGGTATGGTTATCGTCTCGACCATTGCCTTAGCAATCATGGTATCGAACGATTTGGTGATGCCGCTTATTCTGCGTCGGATGAAGTTATCAAAACGCAACCATCACCACTTTTCTACGTTGTTGTTACGTATACGTCGTGGGCTTATTCTGCTTCTTTTGATTGGTGCATGGGGCTTTTATCAGGCTCTAGATAGTATCCACTCACTCTCTGCGATAGGTTTTCTCTCGTTTGCCGCGATTACCCAGTTCGCTCCGTCTCTGCTTGGCGGTATGTACTGGCGTCAGGGCAACAAGAAAGGCGTGTATGTTGGTTTGCTGGTGGGGTTCACCATTTGGTTGATTACTTTAATGAGCCAAACCGACATGCTGGCGGGTGACGCAAGCAACAACTTGCTGATTTGGTTGATCACTCCGCCTGATTTATTGGCAGGCTTTGGTATTGCTGTTTCTGACTGGGGCATGATCCTCAGCGTAGTGGCGAATACCGCGTGTTTTGTTGCGGTATCACTAGCTACGCGTCCAAGCATAAGTGAACGCTTACAATCGGCGTCATTCGTTGGTACGCCGTTGCCTGAAAGTGAAAACATCAGCTTGTATCAAAGCCGAGTAACGGTCAGTGAACTGGAGATGTTAGCGTCACGATTTGTCGGACGAACGCGAGTGAAATCCGCCTTCCAAACCTATTGGAGTCAGCAACGCGAAGAGCTGCTTCCCAATCAACAAGCTCCTTCTACCTTGATTCGACACACCGAACGTGTACTTGCCGGTGTGTTTGGTGCCTCTTCAGCTAAGTTAGTACTTACTTCTGCTTTGCAGGGCAGAAATATGAAGCTTGAGGAAGTTGCGACCATCGTTGATGAAGCCTCAGAGCTGTATGATTTCAGCCGTGGCTTATTGCAAGGTGCGATTGAACATATTGGACAAGGCATCGCAGTGGTCGACAAGCAACTAAGGCTGGTGGCGTGGAACCAACGTTATCTGGAGTTATTTGTTTTCCCGCCGGGATTGATTCAGGTCGGGCGTCCGATTGCGGATGTGATTCGTCATAATGCTGAGCAAGGTTTATGTGGTCCGGGTGACCCTGAAGACCACGTTCGTCGCCGTGTTTATCACCTTGAGCAAGGGACACGACATACCTCTTCCCGTGTGCGTCCAGATGGTCGCGTAATTGAAGTGCAAGGTAACCCGATGCCAGGTGGCGGCTTCGTGATGAGCTTTACCGATATCACTGTATTCCGCGATGCGGAGCAAGCTCTGAAAGACGCTAATGAGACACTAGAAGAACGCGTTCGTGCCCGTACTCGTGAGTTGGAACAACTGAACAAACAACTGGTAGCAGCAACCCAACGCTCTGAGCATGAGTCGCAGTCCAAGTCGCGCTTCTTAGCCGCGGTAAGTCATGACTTGATGCAGCCGCTGAATGCCGCGCGGCTGTTTGCTTCTTCCTTGTCGGAAGTCGCCAAAGACAGTGAAACCCAAAAGCTATCGACCCACATCGAGAGTGCGTTAGGGGCGGCGGAAGATTTGATTGGCGACTTGCTGGATATTTCGCGTTTGGAATCGGGCAAGTTGGACGTCAATGTGCATGGTTTTGCGGTCAATGATGTATTAGCTAACTTGAACGCTGAATTCAGCGCGTTGGCGAAACAACAAGGCATTGAGTTCACCATGATCCCGTCGTCTTTGATGGTGAAATCTGACCCGAAATTGCTACGCCGCGTGGTACAGAACTTCCTCACCAATGCGTTCCGTTATAGCCCAAATGGCAAAGTGGCACTCGGTGTTCGTCGTGTTCAAGGGCGAGTGCGTATTGATGTATGGGACAACGGCATGGGTATCGAAGAAGAGAAGCAACAAGAGATCTTCGAAGAGTTTAATCGTGGTACTCAAGTCCGTTCTGACCAAGGTTTAGGGCTAGGTTTGGCTATTTCGAAAGGGATTGCTCAAGTGCTAGGGCATGAAATCTCGATGCGTTCTTGGTTTGGTCAAGGCAGCGTGTTCTCGATTACCTTAGATAAGGCAGAGAAGGTGCACATTCCGGCGGTCAAAGCAGTGAAGAGTGCACAATCTGACTTGAGCCATATTCGTGTGCTGTGTGTCGATAATGAGCCAGATATTCTGGTTGGAATGGAAAATCTACTCTCGCGTTGGGGCTGTGATATTCGCATTGCGACTGATATCGTTGAGAGTCTGAAAGCGATCGAAGACGATTGGCTGCCGGATGTGATTTTCTCCGATTATCGTTTAGACAATGGTCGAACTGGATTAGAAGTGTTACAGCAATGTCGCTTGCGTCTGGGTAACCGCTTTGAAGGGGTGATCATTAGTGCCGACCGAACCGATGACATGATGGAAGGCATTAAAGCCAATGGGTTTAGTTTTATCGCCAAACCGGTGAAACCTTTGAAATTGCGTTCGGTACTTAATCGAGTCGCCTAGAAAAAAAGACCTCCGATTGGAGGTCTTTTGCTTTAAGGGGGTGATCGGTCGGTGGCTTATTCTGCAACGCCGCCTTGAGTCAGTTTGGCTGGATCGAGCAATCTTTCTAATGTGGCGCGATCTAAGTCCGTTTCTTCTTCCGCAACATCAATGATAGCGCGACCTTGTTTGTAGGCTTTCTTCGCCACTTCCGCTGCTTTTAGGTAGCCAATCACAGGGTTAAGTGCGGTGACCAGAATTGGGTTCTTCGCCAGTGCAACATCAAGTTTGTCTTGACGCACTTCAAACGTCGCGATGGCTTTGTCTGCCAAAGCAACGGCGCTGTTCGACAGCAGTTCAATGCTTTCTAGTACATTGTGAACAATCACTGGCAGCATCACGTTAAGTTGGAAGTTACCCGATTGACCGGCAACTGTAATTGTCGCGTCGTTACCAATCACTTGTGCCGACGCCATGGCTGCTGCTTCTGGAATCACAGGGTTCACTTTGCCCGGCATGATAGAAGAGCCCGGTTGTAAGCCTTGCAGTTCGATTTCACCTAAGCCAGCTAGTGGACCTGAGTTCATCCAGCGAAGATCGTTTGCGATCTTCATGATCGCAACTGCTGTTGTTTTGAGCTGTCCCGATAGGGCGACGATCGCATCCTGACTGCTGAGATTGAAGAAGAAGTTTTTGCTTGAAGCAAACTCGATGCGCGTTGATTGCGTTAGGTTATCGGCAAAAAGATCGGCGAAGCGTGGATCGGCGTTGATCCCTGTTCCTACCGCTGTTCCGCCTTGGGCTAACGCTTTCACAGCTGGCAGTGTTTGTTCGATGGCTTGTTTGGCGTGCTCGATTTGGAACTGCCAACCACCAAGCTCTTGGGCGAAGGTAATAGGCATCGCATCCATGAGGTGCGTGCGACCTGTTTTCACTACATCTTTCAGAGCTTGCTGCTTAGTCTCTAGTGTTTCACTTAGGTGGGACAGTGCAGGCAGTAGCTGTTTTTCAATCGCAATTGCAGAGCTAACTTGAATCGCAGTAGGCACTACGTCGTTACTGCTTTGACCCATGTTGACGTGATCATTTGGATTGACCGTTCCACCTAGGTGCTCAGACGCCAATGTTGCAATCACTTCGTTGGCATTCATGTTGGAGCTGGTGCCCGAGCCGGTTTGGAATACATCGATAGGGAATTGGTCGAGGTGCTTACCATCAATGATTGCTTGAGCGGCATCGGCGATAGCATTGGCAATATCACCTTCTAGCAAGCCAAGTTGAGCATTGGTGAGCGCTGCAGTTTGTTTGATGTGAGCGAGAGCTTGGATAAAGCCAGCCGGCATGGTGTGTTTGCTGAAAGCGAAGTTATCGACAGCGCGTTGAGTTTGGGCTTGATACAAAGCGTTCGCAGGGACTTTGACTTCGCCCATGCTGTCCGCTTCGATACGGAATTCCGTGGTCATGGTAGGTTCCTTTTGTTTAATCGAGTGGCGTCTGTATCAGACGTAATTGTTGTTGTAATGAGAGAAATTTCACATCGCCATCCTCAAATTGGTAGTAGTAACGTTTGAGACAAAGTAGCGGAGTGTGAATAGAATCGAGGCAGACTCGGCGGAAGATGCGGCTGCGCGCAGGGTCCTGAATGGCATCAAGTAGATGGAAGTAGACTTGGCGCAAATACAGTTCACACAGCAACAGATTCTGGTGCTCTGCATCGTGATCGTAGATGGATGACAGCACCATTCCCCAATGGACGTAATCATGAATCACATCGGGTTCGAAACCGCTTGGCGCATACACATGAAGGAATCGGTCTTGCGCTTTAAAAAAGGCGTTGTAGATGGCTTGGCTGCTGTCCATAGTTACCTCGACACTTAAGATAATGATAATTATTATCAATTAATTGTCGATTAGCAACCACAGCTTTTTTGAGGAAATAACACAACAAAAAAAGCCGATACTCGGACTCAGTATCGGCTGAAGTGGGAGAGCTCAATCCCTACAATTAAGCTCGGTATTCTTTCGCGAGATAAGCTCGGGTCAAATGCGTCTTCAAGCCTTATGGAGCAAGTAAGTTATTTATCCGTAAACAGGGTTTCGTATTTCACAAACGCCGTTTGCGTTTCTCCGTAGTAGAGCGTGCCTTCAGATTGAATCGCAACACGTAGCCAACTCTCGGCTGATGCAGGCTTAGGCAAAGTGATGGTCCAGTTTTGTCCGGATTGATCCGCTGGCGTCATGTCAATTGGCTGTGCGTTTTGCTCTTGGCTATCCACGACTGAAAGCTTCACCCCTTCCAGTGGATAAGCCGCATGTAAAGACAACTCTAGGCTATCTTGCGTCAGCTTTTCTGAACGAAACTTCACTTTAAAGTCACCGTTCTCCATATCACACAAGCCACTGGTATAACGGCAATTCGACTTGCTGGCCAGTTTGTAGCTTTCCCCTTCTTTAGCGGCATGAGGTTTCTCACTCAGAGCCATGTCTGTACCGAAATAAGCGATCAAAGACAGAATTGGGGCGATCAACAGAGCGATAATAAAGTGCTTGTTTTTGAACATGTTGGCTTCCTTGCTACAACTTCATAAGGTTAAATTAACCTAATCTAGCGAATAAAAAAGCCCCAAGCGGGGCTTTTGTGGTTTGCGTTATATTTTAGTGGTCTACCGCACCGCCAGCGCCTGCTGGTACACGTACGTGCTCGACTAGGTCTTTTACCTCTTGTGGAGTTTCTGCTGTTACTTTCGATACTGCAAATGCCACGACGAAGTTGAACACGGCACCAATTGCACCAAATGCGTTTGGTTCGATGCCTAGGAACCAGTTCTGACCCCAGCTTTGTAGGTAAGTCCAGTCAGCAACAAATAGGATGCCTTTGTGCTGGAATACGTAGAATAGCGTGATACTGATACCTGCAATCATACCCGCGATTGCGCCTTCTTTGTTGATGCTCTTACTGAAGATACCCATCATCAACGCAGGGAAGATGGAGGATGCCGCCAGACCGAAGGCGAGCGCTACCGTACCGGCTGCAAACCCTGGCGGATTCAAGCCTAAGTAACCGGCGACTGCGATGGCGACTGCCATGGAGATTCGGCTCGCGAGCAGCTCTTTCTTCTCGGATATGTTCGGATTTATCACGCCTTTGATTAAGTCATGGGATATCGCGGACGAAATCGCCAGCAGTAGACCTGCAGCCGTCGATAGTGCTGCCGCCAGACCACCTGCTGCGACAAGTGCGATAACCCAGTTAGGTAGCTTAGCAATCTCTGGGTTTGCTAGTACCATGATGTCACGGTCAACTTTCAGCTCATTAGTTGCTGGGTTTGACGTGTACTCAATCAGACCGTCGCCGTTCTTATCATCAAAGCCTAGTAGACCTGTTTTCTCCCAGTTCTTGAACCAGTCAGGACGCTCATCATAAGCAAGGTGCTGACCCGGAGCTGGGTTAACGGTATCCATTAGGTTTAGACGCGCCATAGCAGATACTGCTGGTGCTGTTGTGTAAAGGATAGCGATGAAAACTAGCGCCCAACCAGCTGATGTACGTGCATCACGAACCTTAGGCACGGTAAAGAAGCGAATGATTACGTGTGGCAGACCCGCCGTACCGATCATCAGTGACATGGTGTACACGAACATGTTTAGCGTGTCGCCACGGACTTGGGTGGTGTATTCACTAAAACCGAGCTCGGTGACCACTTGGTCGAGTCTATCGAGTAGATAAACATCGGTGCCTTGTATGGTACTACCTAGACCGATCTGTGGTAGTGGGTTACCTGTTAGTTGCAGAGAGATAAAGATTGCAGGAATAGTGTAAGCAAGAATGAGTACGCAATATTGAGCAATCTGCGTGTAGGTAATGCCTTTCATGCCGCCCATTACGGCGTACATGAATACGATACACATACCGATCAGTAGACCTGTTGAGTAATCCACTTCTAGGAAACGACCGAACGCCACGCCCACGCCTTTCATCTGACCGATAACGTAAGTTACTGATGCGATGATAAGACACACAACCGCTACGATACGTGCTGCATTAGAGTAGAAACGCTCACCTACGAATTCTGGCACAGTAAACTTGCCGAACTTACGTAGGTATGGTGCAAGCAGAAGTGCCAGTAGTACGTAACCGCCTGTCCAGCCCATCAGGAATACCGAACCGCCGTACCCCATGAAGGCAATCAAGCCTGCCATTGAGATGAACGATGCTGCTGACATCCAGTCTGCTGCGGTTGCCATGCCGTTAGCGATAGGATTCACACCACCGCCTGCTACATAGAATTCTTTAGTTGAGCCCGCACGAGCCCAAATCGCAATACCGATGTAGAGGACGAACGTCGCGCCAACCACCAGATAGGTAATAGTTTTCAAATCCATCTGAGTTACTCCTTACTCATCTACGCCGAATTCACGGTCGATTTGGCGCATTTTCCACGCGTAGTAGAAAATAATACCTAGGAAGGCATAGATGGAACCTTGTTGAGCAAACCAGAACCCGAGTTTGTATCCACCTAATTGAAATTGATTAAGTACGTCGACAAATAAAATGCCGCAGCCGAAAGACACTACGAACCAGATGACCATCAGGGTAATCATGAGCTTCACGTTCTTGTCCCAGTAGGCTTTGGCTCTTTCTTCGCTTTCAAATGCCATTGCCGTCTCCTTACGATTGGTATTGTTGTTAAAAAAATGTTTCAACATGTACATTAGCAAGGCACTGGCAAGAACTCTTTTCAACTTTAGTCGGGATGTTAAAAAGCAAAAACGCCCGTTTTTAGGGCGTTTGAGAGGAGGTTGGAATAAAAATGTGATGTTAATTTGATGTTAAATTAGCCAAAGGTCTAAGAGTTTTATCAATTAACATAGAAATCTTTTATACCAAGCAGCAAATTATTCAGTGCAACAGCAGCAAGGATAAGCCCCATTACGCGGCTGATGATGGCTGCGCCTACGTTACCAATCACTTTTTGAATCGTGTTTGCACCCAGCAACAAGAATAGGGTAACCAGAAGTACCGCAATCATGACGCCTGCGGTCATGGCTTGGTCGACGAAAGAGTAGCGGTTGTTATCGGTAAGCATCACGATGGCCATCATGGCACCCGGCGATGCAATCGAAGGAATCGCAAGAGGGTAAACGGCTAAGTCAGCGAGATCCGAGTGGCTGACTTCTTCGCCCAGTTTTTGTTCTTGTTCTGGCTTGCTCTCACCAAAAATCATCGACAATGCAAACAGCAATAACACTAAGCCACCAGCGGCTTGAAAGGCGGGCAATGGGATTTGCATTGCTTCCAGCAACAACTGACCGGCAATAAGAAAGAACAACAACACACCCATTGAAATGGCAATGGCTTTTAATGCGACGAGGCGACGCTGTTTTGCCGTAAGGTGCTGAGTTTGTGATAGATAAACGGGTACTGAACCAATCGGGTCGATGACGGCCCAGAGTACGACGAATTGAGTGACGAGAATACTTAGCAAAGTATGACCTCCCAGAGTTAGCGGTTTAACAGAGGGATGAAAAAGGCTGCGTGGTGCAGCCTTATTATTTTAACGTTTGTTGTTCTTTTTGCGTCATATAAATGTGAATTAGATATATTTACTAACACATTACTGCTCGGGTTCCATTTGCTGCAGTAGGATAACGGCTTGAGTTCGGTTCTTTACACCCAGTTTGCGGAAAATTGCGGTCATGTGGGCTTTGATGGTGGCCTCAGAGACATTGAGCTCGTAAGCGATTTGCTTGTTGAGTAAGCCATCGGAAAGCATACCCAACACCTTGTATTGCTGAGGGGTAAGTGCGGCAATTTTCTCTGCCAAGTCATTACAGGCTGCGTTATTGGTGATTAAGCCTTCTGGGAAGTATGGGTCGCCATTGAGAACTTGGTTGAGGGCATTGACCAGCTCGCGCATGTCGCTCGATTTCGGAATAAATCCGAACGCACCGTGGCTCTTCACTTGTGTGACCACACTAGGCTCTTCGCTGGCAGATACCACCACCACAGGAAGATCTGGGTATTCAGCACGAAGGTGAATCAACCCCGACATGCCATTGGCGCCCGGCATCTTGAGATCTAACAACACCAAATCTGGCTCTTCTTCTTTTTCCAGCAACGCGAGTAGAGCGTCCAGCGTATCCGCTTCGAGAAGGTTGGCACCACTCACAGCCATGTGTACCGATTGGAACAAGGCATTGCGGAACAGCGGATGATCATCAGCGATGATAATGGTGTAGGTCGAATCCATGACGTTAAACACTTTTGACTATTTCGTTAATGGAATTATTGTCCACCTTTAAGAATGTGGACAATATTTATCCGCTAAAAGTCTGAACTAAATCGACTTTTATTAGAAAAATTGCATATAAACGCAACTTTCTTGGTTTTATTGAGACAACAAAAAACGCCAGTGAAAAATCACTGGCGTTTGAAAGATTCATCATCAGAATCGGTTGATATGCTCTAAGAAAGGCTCTGCTTGCATAAAGCCCGTCAAACGAGCGTTTGAAACGTGTTCGCCATTGGCATCCCAGAACTCAATCGTTGGTAAACCAAGGACATTCATATGTTTAAGCAGCTCGATGTCTTGCACTTGGTTCTTAGTTACGTCCGCTTGCAGAAGAACAAAGTCTTGCAGTTTGGCTTCGACGCTTGGGTCATGGAAGGTGTATTTCTCGAACTCTTTACATGCCACACACCAGTCGGCGTAGAAATCCAGCATCACTGGTTTGCCAGCTTGTTTCGCTTGAGCAAGTGCAGCCTCAAGCTCAGCCACGTTAGCAATACGAGTAAAACTCACGGTTGCTTGCTGAGTTTGTGTAGTGGTGTTGCCGCCAAACCAATAGTTCAATGCTGGTTGAGCAGAAGCAAACAAACCAAGTACGGCAATGATGCCAACTGCGCTTTGCTTCCAACCGCCAAATTCTAGGCTGTTTTTGATGTGGTATAGCCAACCAAAAGCTGCGATACCCAGTGCTGACCACAATGCCGTAGCCCACATTTCTGGCAAGATGCGCTCAAGTAGGAAGATAGGAGCGGCCAGTAGAATGAAGCCGAACAGCGTCTTAACGCGATCCATCCAACCTCCTGCTTTTGGTAGAAGTTTGTTGCCGAATACTGCAACAAGAATGAGTGGAATACCCATACCCATTGCTAGTGCATAGAGCGCGATACCACCTGTCAGTAAGTCACCGCTTTGTGCAACGTAAAGTAGCGCACCAGACAGAGGAGCCGTGGTGCATGGGGAGCACACCAGACCAGAAATCGCACCCATGGCGAACACGCCAGCGCTGCTTCCGCCTTGTTGTTTGTTGCTGAGGTTGTTTAACCACGTTTGCACGCCACTTGGCAGTTGCAGGTTATAAACGCCAAACATAGACAGTGCGAGCGTCACGAACAGAACACTCAAACCAATCAACACATAAGGATGTTGCATCGCTGCTTGGAACTGCATGCCCGCAGACGCCACCACAAGGCCGAGTAGGGTGTAAGTCAGCGCCATACCTTGTACGTAGACAAACGACAAGCCTAGCGCGCGGCGTTGGCTCAGTTTGCCACTGCCAAGCACGATGCTAGTCAGAATTGGGTACATTGGCAGCACACATGGTGTAAACGCCAAGCCCACACCAAGCGCCAAGAACAAAAGTGGCGTCCACCAGTTATCAGCTAGGTTTGCGGCAAGGCTATCTTGCTGTGTTACTGGAGCCGATGATGTGTCGCCAGACGTAGATGATTGTGCCGCTGGTGGCGTTGCTGTTGGCGCTTGTTCTGCTTTTGGTGCAGTTGTCGCCGCTGCTGAATCTGAGTTCGACGAAGTAAACACGCTGATAGGAATCACGCGAGTTTCTGGTGGGTAACAGAAGCCTGCTTTCGCACAGCCTTGGTATTGCACTACCACGCGCGCACCGTCTTGCCAATCATGCATTGGTACGTTGACGAACAAAGGCTGAGTGTAGATATGTACGTCACCAAAGAATTCATCTTTATGCGGCGTTCCGTCTTCCATTTGCAGTTCGCCTAGCGATACTTTCTCACCCGCTACCGATAGGCGTTCTTGATACAGGTAATAACCATCGCGTACTTGCCAGTCCAGCATCAGTTTGCCGTCTTGTTGGTAGTAGTTGAATGGGAAAGCCTGATCGACAGACACAAAGGTATCGTTGCTGCTGCCAAAGGTGTTTTGGGGGTCTTTGCCAAACAGCGCAAAAGAAGGCGCAGAAAAGGTAATAAGCCCTAAGAGTAAGACGGAAAATAATGCACGCATAAAAGGATCAATTCATCTTAGATAGTTGCCGTTAGTGTAACTCAATCAGACCTGCTGGCTAGCCAATAAGTTTCATGGAAGTGAAGATTTGTTAAGCGCTATCCAATGCGACAGGCAATAAAAAAGGGAGCCGAAGCTCCCCGAGTAAGACTCTGTTTCTACTAGATCAGTAGACCACCAAATGCGAAGCCAAGTGCTACTGCAGAAGCGATGGTAGCCACACCTGGTACGAAGAATGGGTGGTTGAATACGTACTTACCGATACGAGTTGAACCCGTGTCGTCCATCTCAACCGCTGCTAGAAGCGTTGGGTAAGTTGGCAGTACGAAAAGCGCACTTACTGCTGCGAAAGACGCAACTGCGGTAAGTGGTGCCACACCGATTGCTAGTGCTGCTGGCATAAGCGCAACGGTAGTTGCACCTTGCGAGTAAAGCAGCATTGAAGCGAAGAATAGAACAAGTGCTAGCATCCATGGGTAGTCTGCTAGTAGCGCACCAGCCACTTCTTTGATGCCGTCAACGTGCGCGTTAACGAACGTAGAACCTAGCCATGCCACACCAAGAACACACACACACGCTGTCATACCAGAGCGGAATGTTGCTGCTGCTGGGATTTTGCCAGCGTCGATTTTACAGCTCATTACGATAGCGGCCGCGGCTGCTAGCATAACCGTCATGATAGCTTCGTTACGACCTAGCGCAGGGTTCTCGATAAGGCCAACAGAGCCAGAGATTGCTGCTGCGTAACATACTACGAATGCGATAGCGCCTAGGAAGATGAAGGTTGCTTTCTTCGCTGTTGGCAGGATTTCACGCTTAGATTCTGTGTTTAGCTTGATCAAGCCTTTTGCTAGACGGTCTTGGTATTCAGGATCGTCTTTAAGCTCGCTACCCATGAAGTTCGCTACGAATGCACCGATCATACAAGCGATGAACGTTGTTGGGATACAGATTGCTAGTAGCGTTAGGTAGTCAACACCAAATGGGTGAAGCATTGCTGCGAACGCTACAACAGCCGCAGAGATTGGCGACGCTGTGATAGCAATTTGCGATGCTACTACCGCGATAGACAATGGACGAGAAGGACGAACACCTTGGCCTTTCGCTACTTCTGCAATAACAGGAAGAGTAGAGAATGCCGTGTGACCAGTACCCGCAAGTAGTGTCATTAGGAATGTCACGATAGGTGCGTAAAAGGTGATGCGTTCGGGATGTTTACGCAAAAAGTCTTCCGCAACCTGAACCATCCAGTCCAAACCACCCGCTACCTGCATTGCAGCGATAGCAGTAATTACAGACATGATGATCAGTATTACATCGACAGGGATGAAAGACTGGCTTGTCGGGACACCTAGGATTAAAGACAATGCAATTACCCCAGCACCACCGGCAAAACCAATGCCGATACCACCGATTCTTGCCCCCAAATAAATGAAGAGCAGAACCACGAAGAGTTCGACCATTACCATATTGATACCTCTTTTAGTTTTTAATGATTCTGATTTTTTGAGCACTCAGGAACAGGAGTAAGTGTTCAGAAAATCAGAACCCGAGCGGCTTACGGCAATAAAAAGCGCATAAAAATTGTGGTTAACCGTATTCGAGCCTAAAAAAGGGCCCCGTTAGGGACCCCTTTCACATGCGATTACTCGTAGCGTTTCGCTTTATAAGTCGGATGCATGAAGTTTTCAACCGATAAGATGTCATCTAGCTCTTCTTCAGTTAATAAACCGCGTTCTAGAACTACATCACGTACACTCTTACCTGTTTCTGCACAGATCTTACCAACGATATCGCCTTCGTGGTGGCCGATGTATGGGTTTAGGTAAGTTACGATACCGATAGAGTTGTAAACGTAGTTTTCGCAAACTTCTTTGTTCACAGTGATGCCATCGATACATTTATCGCGTAGGTTCACACACGCGTTGTGTAGTAGAGAGATAGACTCAAATACGCTTTGTGCGATAACTGGTTCCATTACGTTTAGCTGTAGCTGACCGCCTTCTGCTGCGAAAGAAACCGTGTTGTCGTTACCTAGAACTTTGAAGCAAACTTGGTTTACTACTTCTGGGATAACTGGGTTTACTTTAGCTGGCATGATTGAAGAGCCTGCTTGCATTTCTGGTAGGTTCAGTTCGTTAAGACCTGCACGTGGACCAGAAGAAAGTAGACGAAGGTCGTTACAGATCTTCGATAGTTTCACTGCTAGACGTTTCAGCGCACCGTGCGTCATTACGTAAGCACCACAGTCAGAAGTCGCTTCGATTAGGTCTTCTGCTGCAACCACTTCAACGCCAGTTACTTCTGCTAGATGTTTTACTGCTAGCGCTTGGTAACCTGTTGGTGCGTTTAGACCAGTACCGATTGCTGTTGCACCTAGGTTGATTTCTAGTAGTAGCTTAGACGTGTAATCTAGAGCACGAATTTCTTCGTTTAGTGTTACTGCCCATGCGTGGAACTCTTGACCCACAGTCATAGGAACCGCATCTTGCAGCTGAGTACGACCCATCTTCAAGATGTCTTTGAATTCTTGTGCTTTAAGCTCGAATGCGCCTTTAAGGTATTCGATCGCTTCCATCAACTGATGAACACTGTTGTAAACCGCGATACGGAAACCCGTTGGGTACGCACAGTTTGTTGATTGGCTCTTGTTAACGTGATCGTTCGGGTTGATGAACTCATATTGGCCTTTTTCCTTGCCCATCAGTTCAAGTGCAACGTTCGCGATAACTTCGTTAGTGTTCATGTTCACTGACGTGCCTGCACCGCCTTGGAATACGTCTGAAGGGAACTGATCCATGCACTTACCTGTTTCAAGGATCAAATCACACGCTTCTAGGATGTAGTTAGCAACGTCTTTTGGAATTGCGCCTAGCTCTTTGTTTGCTAGCGCTGCGGCTTTCTTAGTCATTACCATGCCACGTACAAATTCAGGTACGTCAGAGATGGTAGTGCTTGAAATGTTGAAGTTTTCGATAGCGCGAAGTGTGTGGATGCCGTAGTAAGCATCGGCAGGGACATGACGTTGGCCTAATAGATCTTCTTCAATACGAGTGGCTTGGTTTGCTGTCTTTGGAGCATCAGATAGTGTAGCCATAACAGGATCCTTAGATAATAATTCTGATATTTAAGTTATTTATTAGCCATTTCTGCAATCTAGAATCCATTCATCAGAGTTTTTGGCTGGAAAAACCGTCCTGACTTATGTGGCACATCATACTGCACCTAGCGCATAAAAATAGTAAGTGGATCACCTTTTTCGCTTTTGATGCGTCAATATTTTGCAAAGTATGAACGGGATATTAATAACCCTTTATGGGTAGGCGATTTTCCTCGACAAACATGGATATTAAGAGTCCGAAAATAGCACTTTTCAACGACCAATTTTTGTATATGCACCTTTATTCAAATGGCGTTTTTTGCACAACGCATTCTCCCTAGTATGAACACGCTTTTTTACAACGATTCGTTTGAGCTTAGTAGGCTTTTGCCATTACACTGAAATCAACAAAGGAGGGCGTGTGTTTCCTATCTTATTATTGGCGTTTATTTTCGTCCCGATCATCGAAATCGGCCTATTTATTCAGGTGGGAGGCTTTTTAGGTCTCTGGCCTACGATTGCTTTAGTATTGATTACTGCATTTGTTGGTGCGTCTTTGGTACGTAGCCAAGGCATCCAGACATTGATGTCAGTGCAAGGTCGCTTAGAGCAAGGTGAGCTTCCGGCTCAACAGATTTTTGAAGGTGTGATGCTGGCCGTTGCAGGCGTATTGCTGTTAACACCAGGTTTCATGACCGACGCATTGGGTATGTTGGTGTTGTTGCCAGCACCACGAGCGGCAATTGCCAAATACCTAATGAGCAAGATGGTGGTGAAGACCATGAATGGTGGCGGCTTCCAAGGTGGCTTCTCAAATCAAGGTCCATTTGAGCAAGACCCGTTCCGTCGTGACCCATTTGATTCTCAATCGGATAATGGTAATACCTTCGAAGGTGAATACGAGCGTAAAGACGACAATGATCGTAACAAGCTCAACTGATTCAATCGGTAAGTAAGAAAAGCAAAAGGGCGCATTGAGCGCCCTTTTTAGTATCTGTGATTTGCTGTGCTTACAACGCGCCTTCAAAGCCCATTTGACGCCATGCTTCAAACGCAATAATCGCAACGGCATTAGAAAGGTTCAGGCTGCGCGCATCCGGCATCATAGGAATACGAATACGTTGTTCCATTGGCAGGCTATCAATAACGTCTGCTGGTAGGCCACGAGTTTCTGGACCAAACATCAAAACATCGCCTTCTTGGTACTTTGCATCGACGTGATGACCTGTGGTCTTTGTCGTACATGCAAACAGGCGGTAGTTGCCTTGTTTCTCTTTCTCTAAGTATTCCAAGAATGCTTGATAATCTTTATGACGCGTCACGCGAGCCAAATCGTGGTAATCCAAACCTGCGCGGCGGACTTTCTTCTCTTCTAGATCGAAACCCAGTGGCTCAATCAGGTGGAGATTCGCACCACAATTAGCACACAGGCGAATGATGTTGCCGGTGTTCGGCGCGATTTCTGGTTCGTATAGAGCGATATCAAACATGGTATTGAATTAGATTGGTCAAAACAGGCGAGCAGTATATACCCAAGTCACCATGAGAAGCGAGATTCAACACAATGACGGGTTATAGAAGAGGACAACCACTTCAGTGTGTTGCCCTCATTTCGATAAATTAACTCAGAGTGCGAGCGTAGTTCTCTTCCACTGCGCGCCAGTTGACGACATTCCACCAGGCGTCGATGTATTCAGGACGACGGTTTTGGTAGTTGATGTAGTAGGCGTGCTCCCACACATCCAATGCTAGAACTGGCTCACCTTGTACTGCGGCAACGTCCATCAGAGGGTTGTCTTGGTTGCTGGTGGAGGTAATATGAATCTCACCATCTTTTACGACTAGCCAAGCAAAGCCAGAGCCGAAGGTGTTGATAGCCGCTTGGGCAAATTCGTCTTTGAATTTTTCGAAGTTGCCAAACTTATCGTTGATAGCCTCTGCAAGAGCACCTTGAGGTTCACCGCCACCGTTTGGTGACATGCAGTTCCAGTAAATGATGTGATTGTAATAGCCGCCACCGTTGTTGCGGATAGCTGGACTGTGTTGAGAAATGCAAGCGAAGATGTCATCGAGGCTTTGGGTCTCGAGAGCGCTGCCTTTTGCGGCAGCCATGAATTTATCGTAATAGGTTTTATGGTGTTTGCTGTAGTGAACTTCCATGGTTTTCGCATCGATGTAAGGCTCTAACGCATCGTAGCTGTACGGAAGCTCTGGGAAAATGTGCGACATTGTAAATCCTCCTTAATGGATGATTTACTTTAATGTTAATGAAAATCATTATCAACTTTGATCTTTGTGGGGTTATTTCGCCTCACTGATCAACGGCAGGGTAATGGTGACGCGTAAACCACCCAATGGGCTGCGACTTGCGATAATCGAACCACTGTGTTGACGAATCGCACTTTCGGTGATGGTTAAGCCCAACCCTGTACCACCTGAATGGCGGTCGCGCGCGGTCGACACACGATAGAACGGACGGAAAATCGCTTCCAATTCTTCTTCTGGTACGCCTTCGCCGTTGTCATCCACCACAATGCGTAGCGTATCGAATGAATCCTGAATGTTGATTTTCACTTCGTCTTTGCCGTAGTAAATCGCGTTGCGGATGATGTTCTCTACCGCACTCATCAACAGTTTTGGGTTACCTGAGATACTGCGCTCTGGCACAGCAGAGTAGCTAAGCGTTTTACCCATCTGTTCCGCTTCGAACTGTGCGTCTTTAATGATCTCTTCCCATAAGCTAGCAATCGGCTGGGTTTCACGCGTCATGTGGCTGTTCACTTGCATGCGTGACAGCTCAAGCAGCTCGGCAATCATCTGTTCTAAGCGTTGGGCTTCGGTATCAATACGAGTCAGTTCTGGACTTTCACCTTGCTTACGCGTCGCCAACGCACTTGCCATACGCAGACGAGTCAGCGGGGAGCGCAGTTCGTGTGAGATGTCTGAGAGTAAGCGCTGCTGACCAGAAATCATTTGATTCACCGCCTCAACCATTTGGTTAAAGCTGGTACCTGCTTGGCGAAACTCCGTGGTGCCTTTTTCCAGATTCGGGTCGATGACAAACTCACCTTTGGCAACGCGCTGTGCCGCGGTTTCCAGTCGACGGGCCGGTTGGCTCAATGCCCATGCGAGCCACAGTAGTAGCGGTGTACTCACCAACATGACGGCGAGCAGCAATTGCAATGGATGATCGAACAGGCGCAACATGATCGGAGGCGGCTCGTTCCATTTGAAACCGACGTACATCAGTAAGTCAGAGTTAGCGATTTTGATCGGCACCGGGCCTGCGATCATGTAGCGGCCGTAGAGTTTTTGTTTAGGCTGCGACTGATCTTCAATGCTGGTGACAAAGTTTTGCAGTGCACGCAGTTTGAAGTCTTTGTGGCTCGATGTGGTTAACACATTGCCTTCGTGATCAGAAAAGAAGATACGCGGACGCGGATCATGCTTGCTGCGTCGCTGACCTTCGATGCTGAACAAAATCTTGCCAAGGTTATCTTGCTTGCGATACTTCTTCTCAATGCCGTCACGTATGTCAATCATACGCTGATAGTGGTCTTGCGGGATGTCGCGTGCTTTCCGTGGGTCAAGGTGTGGCAATGACAGCACTGCCATCAGAACCAAGAACATGGTGAACCAAAAGATGGCAAAGATGCGTCCATACAAGCTGTTTATCTTCGGCAGTTTGAAGCGTGGTGCTCGCATTAATCCTCCTCAATCAACATGTAGCCGCGCCCTCGTAGGGTTTTAATGCGTGGCTTACCGTTGCTTTGGTCTGGCAGTTTTTTACGTAGGTTGGAGACGTGCATGTCGATCGCACGGTCAAAGGCTGCAAGGCGCTTACCAAGCACATCAAGGCTGAGGGTTTCTTTCGTCAGCACTTGGCCTGGGTTCTGCACAAAGTGCGTTAACAGTGCAAATTCGGTCGTGGTTAAATCCAGTAGGGCTTCTTCACAGTACGCTTCTTGTTTGCCTGGGTAGAGTTTGATTTCTCGATACTCAATGCAATCGCTGTTCTTGGTGTTCTTTTGGGTACTGCTGGTGCGGCGTAAGATAGCTCGAATACGCGCTAACAGTTCACGGTCGCTAAAAGGCTTCGGTAGGTAATCATCCGCGCCAAGCTCTAGGCCAATCACGCGATCGATCTCTTCACCTTTGGCGGTGAGCATCAACACTGGTGTCTCCCAGTTTTCGCGCAGGCGTTTTAGAGTCTCCATTCCATTGAGTTTTGGCATCATGACGTCAAGCAGCACAAGATCGATTTCACTGCTAATAGCCAATAAGCCTGCTTCACCATCATTGGCTTCACTGACGTTGTACCCTTCAAAGCTCAGCACTTCCTTAAGTAGGCTGGTTAGCTCTGTGTCGTCATCAATCAAAAGAATGTTCGCCATTTGAATACCTATTTATCATTCGTGGTTGCTTTAATATTACATGGTAATGACGAGGAGGAATGAGTGTAAAAATCACTCTTTACGATTCTTTACGGTCTCTATACGTCGCTTTACCTAGTAGGTCGTATTCTACACTCAAGCGCTGTGAGAACAGCTCAGAAGAATCACTAACCTGTGTAAGGAATCTCATTATGAAAACTGCAAAGAAATTAGTACTAGCGGCTGTTGTTCTACCTCTAACTCTAGGTACAGCGAGTGCATTCGCATTCGGCGGTAAAGACCACAAAGGTCATCGCGGTGAGTGTGGTATGGGTATGGACCGCGGCATCATGCGTCAGCTAGACCTAACTGATGCACAGAAAGACCAGCTAAAAGAAATGCGTGAAGCGAACAAAGCAGAAATGAAAGCGAAATTCGCCGACGGTCACGAAGCTCGCATGGCAGAGCGTCAAGCACACCACGACAAAGTACAAGCGCTACTATTGGCGGATAACTTCGACGAAGCAGCAGCAAACGACCTAGCGAAAGAAATGGTTGAGAAGCAAACTGAGCGTCGCGTTAAGATGATGGAGAAAAAGCACCAAATGCTGAGTGTTCTGACTCCTGAGCAAAAAACAAAATTTGTTGAGCTACAAAAAGAGCGTCAACAAAAGTGTGGCGAAAAAATGCAAAAACGCATGGAAAAGCACCACAACAGCTAATCGCTGAAAGATAATGTAAGAGAGGTAGCTAGAGTGCTGCCTCTTTTTGATCTTGGCGATTTCATACTCATTAAATCATTCTCAAGGTATACTCAAAGCACGGTTTGAGTTAACTATTTGATTATGAAACAGCAATACGCACGTTTAGTGACGATGGCAGCTTGGACGGCAACTATCGTGGCGACGCTTCTTTTGATTGTCAAAGTCATCACTTGGTGGGTGACAGGCTCTGTCAGCTTACTTGCCTCTTTAATTGACTCCATGCTAGATATCGCCGCATCGGTGGTGAACCTTATTGTGGTGCGCTATTCCCTTCAGCCAGCAGATAAAGAACACACCTTCGGGCACGGCAAAGCCGAATCTTTAGCCGCGTTGGCACAAGCGATGTTTATCTCGGGCTCCGCGGTGTTTTTGATCCTAAACGGTATCGAGCGTTTCTTCCGCCCGCAAGATCTGCAATCGCCAGAGTTGGGTGTTTACGTTTCACTGTTTGCTATGCTGATGACATTTGGACTTGTGATGTTCCAAAAGCGTGTAGTGCGCATGACGGGCAGCCAAGCTATCGCTGCTGATTCTCTGCATTACCAAACAGACCTTTATATGAACGGTGCCATTATGGTGGCGCTAGGTTTGAGCTATTTTGGGGTAACGCAAGCCGATGCGGTGTTTGCGGTCGGTATCGGTATCTTTATTTTGTACAGCGCGTTCAAGATGGTCAGCGAAGCGATTCAAACGTTACTTGATAGAAAGTTGCCTGATGAAGAGTTGGAGCAAATTCGCCAAGAGTGTTTGAAGGTCGAAGGTGTCTTGGGTGTACATCAACTCCGCACTCGCATGTCTGGCCCAACGCGTTTTATTCAATTGCATTTAGAGTTGAATGATCATCTACCTTTAATAGAAGCCCATCATATTGCAGATGAAGTGGAAGCGAATTTGTTAGCCTTGTTTCCAGAAGCGGATGTGCTGATCCACCAAGATCCGTTATCGGTGATATTTGGACCAGAGAAAGAGCAAAAAGCACAAGATTGGTAGCGGTCGAAAAATCAGACCAAGCGTGACGACAAATAGACGCTTATTGACTATCTTTCCATCACTACTTGCTAAGAATCGTGATCCTGATGTGAATCAACGAAGTTGCAAAGAGAAACTGTAATACTCTTACATAAGTAGAAAAGTTACATAAAAAAGTGTGTTTTCATTGGTATTCCTGTAGAGGAAATGTAACATAACGCACAGTTCTGGATTATGCAGGTTGCTTGGTAACAAGGGGCCTAAAAGAAAATTAAATAAATTGATTGCCAAAGATCGAGGGTGAGCATGATTAAGAAGATCGGTGTTTTAACAAGTGGCGGTGACGCACCTGGTATGAACGCTGCAGTACGCGGCGTAGTTCGTACAGCACTATCTGAGGGATTGGAAGTTTACGGTGTTTACGATGGCTACCTAGGTCTTTACGAAGACCGCATCGCAAAGCTAGATCGTTCTAGCGTTTCTGATGTGATCAACAAGGGTGGTACATTCCTAGGCTCTGCACGTTTCCCTGAATTCAAGGAAGTGGCAGTACGCGAACAAGCGATTGAGAACCTTAAAAAGCACGGTATCGATGCACTAGTTGTTATCGGTGGTGACGGTTCTTACATGGGTGCTAAGAAACTGACTGAAATGGGTTACCCATGTATCGGTCTACCAGGCACAATCGATAACGACATCGCGGGTACTGATTACACAATCGGTTACCTAACTGCACTAAACACAGTTATCGATGCAATCGACCGTCTACGTGACACGTCTTCTTCTCACCAGCGTATTTCTATCGTAGAAATCATGGGTCGTCACTGTGGTGACCTAACTCTGATGTCTGCAATCGCAGGTGGCTGTGAGTACATCATCACTCCAGAAACTGGTCTAGATAAAGAGAAGCTAATCAGCAACATCCAAGATGGCATCTCTAAAGGTAAGAAACACGCAATCATCGCGCTAACTGAGCTGATGATGGATGCAAACGAACTCGCGAAAGAGATCGAAGCGGCAACAGGTCGTGAAACTCGCGCAACGGTTCTTGGTCACATCCAACGTGGTGGTCGTCCAACAGCATTCGACCGTGTTCTAGCATCTCGCATGGGTAACTACGCTGTTCACCTACTAATGGAAGGCCACGGCGGCCGTTGTGTTGGTATCGTGAAAGAGCAACTGGTTCACCACGACATCATCGATGCAATCGAGAACATGAAGCGTCCAGTACGCAACGACCTATACCAAGTTGCTGAAGAGCTATTCTAAGCCAGCTTGATAAAGTCAAAATCAAAAAAACCGCGGTTATCCGCGGTTTTTTATTATCTGAAATTTGTCTGAGCTGAAGTTTGCTTGAGACAGGCTTTGTGCCGAGTTAAGAACTTGCGTGCTCTGCTAACGTTAGGCGACGCTCGCGCAAGGCAAAGAGATAGCCTAACAAGCCGCCCAATGTGTTACCCAGAGCAATACCAATAAACAAACCTTCGATGCTATAAAGCTGACTGCCAATCCATGCCGCTGGCAACGTAAAGACGAACAAGCGCATAAAGCTCCACTGGAAGGCGCGCAGCGGTTTGTGCATCGCGTTATAGCCACTCACTAACATCATCACAATCCCTTGGAAGCCGTAGCTAAATGGCACGACTAATAGGTAATGCCACAGCAAGTCTTTTACCGCTGCTTCTTGAGAGAAAAGCGCAGCAAGAGGAATGCTGAGAGGCACCATCATCAAAAAGATAAAGCCTTGGAAGACCACCGCAAAGCGCATGCTCAGGAACCAGCCAGAGAATGCACGAGCAGGATTATTAGCCCCAAAGTTTTGCGCCATAAACGGGGTGAGTGCAGAGGTCAGCGACATCAGCACCAAAATCAAGATTGATTCAATACGCTGCGCAGCACCATAAGCTGCAACCGCTGCGGTGCCATGGCTAGACAAAATCATCATCAAAATCGCGCCCGATAATGGATTCATGGCGTTAGACAAGGCAGCTGGTGTGCCTATTTTTAAGGTCTGTTGCCAGTCTTGTTTGATGAGCGACCAGTGCGGTGCGGCAAGTAGCTTTTCGCGTTTCACCAATACATAGAAAGACCCGCAGAGCGCGCCAAACCAACTGAATGCACTGGCGATAGCTGCGCCCTGAATACCGAGCTCAGGGAAGGGGCCGTAACCAAAGATCAGCAGCGGATCGAGAATGCCGTTGATAAGCCCTGCGAGCATCATGATCTTGGCTGGGGTTTTGGTGTCGCCCGTCGCACGGATCGCACTGTTGCCCGCCATCGGGATCACCAACAGGGGAATGGTCAGATACCAGACCTGCATGTACTGCTCAATCAGTGGAATCGAGTCTTCTTTTGCTCCGAGCAAGCTGAACAGTGGCTCAATAGTAAAGAAACCTAGCGTCGAGGCGATGGTGACTAAAACAACGGCGAGCAGTAAACCATGGCTGGTAAAACGTGCTGCTTGAGATGCATGTCCTTGACCAAGCAGGCGGCCGATATTGGTCGACAATCCCATGCCAATACCCATGGTGATGCAGTTCACCGCAAAGGTTACTGGGAAGGTATAACTGATCGCCGCGAGCGCTTGTGTACCTAATAACGAGATGAAGAAGGTATCGACCAAGTTAAACATCAAAATCGCGATCATGCCCATGGTCATGGGTACGGTCATTTTGCGTAAGGTGTCGGGAATGGGGGCGGTCAACAAACCATGTTTGTCTTCGGCCTGGTTGCCCGGCTTATTCTTTTCCAACATTTTTGACGTCTATCTGGTGAGGGAAGGGCAAGGATACAAGAAAGCCATTGCCTCGGCGAGCGAGCATTTCGCACGCAAACCGTTGCTTAGCTGCTGGTTATTTTAACTAAGTCACAAAAATTTCACGTCTACCCCTTGGGATCCTTAGCTTTGCCCTTATATACAGATCACGTGCCCCTGAGCGGGCAATTATCAAATAATCATGGAAATTTTCAGGAGAGACGACCGATGAACATTCGTCCATTACATGACCGAGTTATCGTTGAACGTAAAGAAGTTGAATCTAAGTCAGCTGGTGGCATCGTTTTAACTGGTTCTGCTGCGGAAAAATCGACTCGCGGTGTTGTTCTAGCTGTGGGTAAAGGCCGCATCCTAGAGAACGGCACAGTGCTACCGCTGGACGTTAAAGTTGGTGATACCGTTATCTTCGCTGAAGGTTACGGCACTAAGACTGAGAAGATCGACGGCAAAGAAGTTCTTATCATGTCTGAAAACGACATCATGGCTATTGTCGACTAATAGCAATCGTTGAGTAATTTTTTGCTCTGATTCAAAACGCAATCAAAAACAGAATTTAGAAAGGAAATCAAAGATGGCTGCTAAAGACGTTAAATTTGGTAATGACGCACGAGTTAAAATGCTAGAGGGCGTAAACGTTCTAGCGGACGCAGTGAAAGTAACACTGGGTCCTAAAGGTCGTAACGTAGTTCTAGACAAATCTTTTGGTGCACCAACAATCACTAAAGATGGTGTATCAGTAGCGCGTGAAATTGAGCTGGAAGACAAGTTCCAGAACATGGGCGCACAAATGGTTAAAGAAGTTGCGTCTAAAGCAAACGACGCAGCGGGTGACGGTACAACAACAGCAACCGTACTAGCGCAAGCAATCGTAAATGAAGGTCTAAAAGCAGTAGCAGCGGGTATGAACCCAATGGATCTTAAGCGCGGTATCGACAAAGCAGTTATCGCAGCGGTTGAGCAACTAAAAGAGCTATCTGTTGAGTGTAACGACACTAAAGCAATCGCACAGGTTGGTACTATCTCTGCGAACTCTGACTCAAGCGTAGGTAACATCATTGCTGAAGCAATGGAAAAAGTTGGCCGCGACGGTGTTATCACAGTTGAAGAAGGTCAAGCACTACAAGATGAGCTAGACGTAGTAGAAGGTATGCAGTTCGACCGTGGTTACCTATCTCCTTACTTCATCAACAACCAAGAAGCAGGCAGCGTTGATCTAGAAAACCCATTCATCCTTCTGATCGATAAGAAAGTATCGAACATCCGTGAACTTCTTCCAGCACTAGAAGCAGTAGCAAAAGCATCTCGCCCACTACTGATCATCGCTGAAGACGTAGAAGGTGAAGCACTAGCAACACTGGTTGTGAACAACATGCGTGGCATCGTTAAAGTAGCAGCTGTGAAAGCGCCTGGTTTTGGTGACCGTCGTAAAGCAATGCTACAAGACATCGCTATCCTAACTGGCGGTATCGTGATTTCTGAAGAAGTGGGTCTAGAGCTAGAAAAAGTAGCACTAGAAGACCTAGGTCAAGCGAAGCGCGTTGCAATCACAAAAGAAAACACAACCATCATCGATGGCGTGGGTGAAGAAGCAATGATCCAAGGTCGTGTTGCTCAAATCCGTCAGCAAATCGAAGATGCAACTTCAGACTACGACAAAGAGAAACTACAAGAGCGTGTTGCTAAGCTAGCAGGCGGTGTTGCAGTAATCAAAGTTGGTGCAGCAACTGAAGTTGAAATGAAAGAGAAGAAAGACCGCGTAGAAGACGCACTACACGCGACTCGCGCAGCGGTTGAAGAAGGCGTAGTTGCTGGTGGTGGTGTTGCACTAATCCGCGCTGCATCTAAGATTGTTGACCTAGAAGGCGACAACGAAGAGCAAAACGTTGGTATCCGCGTTGCACTACGTGCAATGGAAGCGCCAATCCGTCAAATCACGAAGAACGCAGGTGACGAAGAGTCAGTAGTAGCGAACAACGTGAAAGCGGGTGAAGGCTCTTACGGCTACAACGCAGCAACAGGCGAATACGGCGACATGCTAGAGATGGGTATCCTAGACCCAACTAAAGTAACTCGTAGCGCACTACAATTCGCAGCATCAGTAGCGGGTCTAATGATCACAACTGAAGCGATGGTTACTGACCTACCACAAAAAGACGGCGCAGGTATGCCTGATATGGGTGGCATGGGCGGTATGGGTGGTATGGGCGGCATGATGTAATTTGCTGCTTGTCTTGTCGCTCTAACGCCTGATAGCTGCATCGAAAGTGCTCATTTACGTGCGTAAACTCCGCGCTTTCTCTTTGCTCTAAGACGTTATAGCTTAAAGACAACCGACCAAACCAAACTAGGAAGCCGAGGTGAATGCCTCGGCTTTTTTGTGTCTGTTACTTTGGTACGGAGCCTTCTGTGTGTAAGTTTGTAGGTTTGTTCTTACTTTTTCTTTTTAATCTGATAGTTAGCGAGTAATTATTACACGTAATTTTTATCAGGTTAATTGGTTTAAAAATACGCAATTGTGTGGCTATTGTGCGCAAACGGTCAGGGAAAATGCAGAAAAATAAGTTTGATGAATCAATTGCTTGTTTATTCAAGCGGTTAAATATGACTTCCCGCTAACATTTATTTGGTTGAAATGACGCAAACTTTGAACATTACAGTGTGTTGTAAACACGAAATTCCCCCATGGAGATAAAAATGAAAAAGCTAATGACGTCACTGGCTGTTGCAGCCGTTATCGCTTCACCTGTTGCTCTTGCTGATAGCTCACCAGTTATGTTCTCTACTATCGACAACACTAACGCGCCTTCTAACTCTTCTGTTGGTGGTGTTCGTCTTGCGGTTCTTCACGGTCAAGTGAACGAAGTAAAAGGTGTCGATTTCTCTCTACTAGGTATGTCTGAAACAGACCGTACTACTGGTGTGAACTTCGGTCTTTTCTTTGGTGCGTCTAAAGTAAACCAAGAAATGAAGGGTGTTTCTCTAGGTCTATTCAACTGGAACCAAGGCCAAACAACGGGTCTTAACCTAGGTGCGGTAAACGTAACTAACAACGTTGAAGGTCTAAACTGGAGTGCTGTGAACTACTCTGAAGGTTACACAATGGCAGACATCGGTCTGGCAAGTATCTCTAAAAAATCTAACTTCCAGCTAGGTTTCTTCAACATGACTGACCAAATCGACGGTGTTCAAATTGGTCTTCTAAACTGTGCGGACAACGGCTTCTTCAAGTGTTTCCCAATCGTGAACTTCGCTAAATAGTTAGCGAGCTTCGCCAAAAGTTAAGTCATCTTCCTAACTTAACGCCAGATACAAAAAGACCCCGGCATGATGTCGGGGTCTTTTTTATTGTGCTTGATTACTTAACTAAACGCGTTGATGTTTTTCGTTGCTGCATTTTCTGGTGCACACCACGGCGCAATGCTTTGACGCGGTTTTCCGCCTTGTCCACACCGAGTAAAACGGTCAGTGCCAACACGGTAATGATGATCGACTGTGATAAGTAACCCAAGCCAATCATCAAGCCTAGCCCCGCCAACACCCAAATGACGGCCGCTGAAGTCACGCCGTGAATTTTTCCGTCTTGAGTCATCATCACACCGGCACCTAAAAAGCCGACACCAGTAATGATCTGACCAAGTACACGGGCTTGATCTAATGTATTTGGCGACAAAGAGACCGCCATCGACATAAATAGGTAAGTACCTGAGATAACTAAAATTGCGGTACGAATACCAACGGGTTTACCGCGAGTTTGACGTTCAATGCCAATCATTAAACCATTGATGGCACAACAAAGCAGCGCAGCCCAACTAAAAGGGCCAAGATCGAAAAGGTGTTCAAAAGTTGCTTGCATCTTAACCTCCAAATTTGCGGAGTATGCATAGATAAGACCGCCTGATCGAACAAAAGCTTTTGCTCGTAACGACAATCTTTATACGGCAAGCAACTTACTCTAGATGCAGATCCAGTGGTGTTTTACTTGGGCGACCGCCAATTTCACGGGTGAGCTTAGGTACTAGGTAGCCAGAAACTCGCGTGATCACACCGCGCATGATTTCTTTGGCTTCTTCATCGGAAACAAAGTAGTGTGCCGCGCCTTGGACTTTATCTAAAACGTGCAAGTAGTACGGCAAAATACCAGCATCAAATAACGCTTCGTTCAGTGCAACTTGTGCTTCAACGCTGTTGTTAACGTCTTTCAGCAGTACACCTTGGTTAAGCAGAGTGACACCAGCTTGCTTTAGCTTCGCCATTTGAGCTGCAAACTCAGCGTTGATTTCGTTGGCGTGGTTAATGTGCGTCACCAATACGATCTGTAGACGAGAAGCGCGAAGTAGGTGGCATAGTTCATCGGTAATACGTGCAGGGATCACCACAGGCAAGCGGCTGTGAATACGCAGGCGTTTGATGTGTGGGATTTTTGCGATGTGTTCAAGTAGCCAGTGAATTTCATCGTCTTTCGCCATCAGAGGATCGCCACCAGAGAAGATCACTTCATTGAGCTCTGGTTGCTGTGCCATGTACTCCAAGCACTTCGTCCACGCCTGTTTGCCACTCTTATTCTCTTGATATGGGAAGTGGCGACGGAAGCAGTAACGGCAGTTCACCGCACAACCACCTTTCACTATCATCAATGCGCGATTGCGGTATTTGTGTAGCAACCCAGGGAGTTCGTTGTCTTGCTCTTCCAAAGGATCATTGGAATAACCGTCATGTACCTCAAACTCTTCGCTCAAAGGTAATACTTGGCGCAAAAGTGGATCGTAAGGATTGCCTTTTTCCATCCTATCGACAAAACTTTGCGGTACACGCTGTGCAAACAGCTTACGCGCAGCGAACCCGTCCTGCCACGGTGAAGGATCGATTTCCAACATTTCCAGCAATTTTGCAGGATCGGAGATCCCATTCGCTAACTGTTTGAGCCAGTTTTGCTCAACAGATTCGACTTTTCGGGTTATTATGTGCGGCATTGAATTTAGCTCTAAGAATGTAAGAGGAAAAAATGGCTACAGTTAGCACCAATGAATTTAAAGGCGGCCTTAAGTTAATGCTTGATAACGAGCCTTGTGTAATTCTGGAAAACGAATACGTTAAACCAGGTAAAGGCCAAGCGTTCAACCGCGTTAAAATTCGTAAACTTCTTTCTGGTAAAGTGCTAGAGAAAACATTCAAGTCTGGTGACACTTGTGAAGTGGCAGACGTAATGGATATCGACCTAGATTATCTATATTCAGACGGCGAATTCTACCACTTTATGAACAACGAAACTTTCGAGCAGATCGCTGCTGACTTGAAAGCGGTTGGTGAAAACGCTAAGTGGTTGGTAGAAAACAACACTTGTATGATCACGCTTTGGAACGGTAACCCAATTACTGTTACTCCACCAAACTTCGTTGAACTAGAAGTTACTGACACAGATCCAGGTCTGAAAGGTGATACTCAAGGTACAGGTGGTAAACCAGCAACACTATCAACTGGCGCTGTAGTACGTGTACCACTATTCATCGCAATCGGCGAAGTGATCAAAGTTGACACTCGTACTGGTGAATACGTAGGTCGTGTGAAGTAATTCACCTTAGACTTTCTGATTGAAAAGGTCGCTTCGGCGGCCTTTTTTATTGCCCGTCATTTTCCTCTCTTTGATGCCTCTGTGCAAAACATCGATATCTTCCGCAAATTTCTGATGATTTTGTATTATTCGTAAAAATCTTATTTATTTCATGAATCTTTCGATTATTTCTTAATGTAACAATTTGATACATTAGTCCTCGTTGTCAGCGAGTTGCATAGCAATTTGATTTTTATCGATTTAACTCAATGACAATCCAAAAAGGAGAACAAAATGGAAAGCAGAGGCTTAGGACGAGGTTTAAAGGTGGAAGAGAGACGTCAGTTACTACATAAAGGATTGAAAGCAGCCGTATTTGGTATTCCGCTGCTGGCAATAGGCTTAACGATTAACAGCTCAGTGCTGATGACCGATGCGGGTTACAGCTATGTGCATCAGAACAACATCACTGGTGAATTGGACGTATTCACCGAGCCGGGCATTCACTTTCGTATGCCGTTTCTGTCCAAGATTACCAAGTATGACCAAGTGATCACCGTGTCATTTGGTAACAGCAAGGGCGAAGATTTTTATCAACGCCTTGATGCGATTCAGGTTCGCTTTGCCGATACCTACATTGGTCAGATCCCAGTGACATTCCGCTTCAAACTGAGTAATGACCCTGAAGCGGTTAAGAAGATGCATAAAGAGTTCCGCAACAACAGCAACCTAATCGATGCGTTGTTAGTGAAGAACGCACGTAACGTGACGGTGATTACCGCGACTCAATACACAGGTGAAGAGTTTTTCCAAGGCGGCTTGAACCAGTTCAAATCCAAATTGGGAGACCAACTGCGTGAAGGTATTTATCTGACTGAGCGTCGTCAGGTAGAAGTGGAAGAGCTAGACCTAGCTCCGGTGGGGGCGAATCAGTCGAACGCGAACCAACTGCAACGCACTAACCAACTGGTTTGGAAGACGGTTCCGGTCGTGGATAACACTGGCCAACCAATCCGTCAGGATAACCCGCTACAGCAATACGGTATTCAAGTGACGCAGGTGACCATCGGTGACCCGCAACCAGAGAAGCAGCTTGATCAATTGCTAGCAGATAAAAAGCGCTTAGTAGCAGACCGTATCCGTGCGATTCAGGAGCAAGAGACCTCGAAAGCACAAGCAGAGACGGAGCAGTTACGTAAAGAGATTCAACGTACCCGTGAAGTACAAGATGCTCAACGTAGTAAAGAGCTTGCGATCATCGCACAGCAAAAAGAAGTCGAAGTTGCACGTCAGATTGCAGAGCGTGAAATCGTCGAAGTCGAAAAAACTAAGCGACTGGCTGAGGTGGAAAAAGAGAAAGAGCTAGCGATTGCAGAAGCGAACCTAGCGATTCAAAAAGCCAATGCTCTATCAGCGGAATTTGAAGCAAAAGCGATTCTTGAAAAAGGCCGTGCAGAAGCGGAAGTCTTGAAAGCGAAGTACGCAGCACTGGGTGCAAACCGAGAAGTGTACTTGGCAGAGTTGAACCGAGATGTGGCGAACTCGCTGTATAACAACCTGCAAAACTTCCAAGTGCAGATGCCACAAAACTACATCGGTGGTGGTGAAGCGACAGGTCTGAAAACCAACCTCGATGTGATTACTGGCTTTGGTGCTCTTGGTTTAATGGACCAAACCAAGAAGGTCACACAGCAATAAGATCATAGGTGGTCAAAAGCTAAAAAAGCAAAAAGATCATGGGTGACCAAAAGCTCTGGTAGCTGTACAAATCAGAGTAATGTAGAGGCTGATACGTGTTATCAGCCTCTCTTTTTTGTTGGTGAAATACGGCTGAATATTTGCGCTTTATCTCAATATCACATTGATTTTATGAAGATAAAAAGGCGAGGGCGAAATTTGTGGCTATAGTGAATCAATACCCAACAAGCGCAAGGAAGCACTATGTCGACTCAAGAGCAACACCATCCACTCAATGATTATGTCGAATACCCTCCGCAAGAAATGGCTGCAAGAGCTGTACACAACCTTGAGCAACTTCAGCGTCGTCATTCGATTCGAAGTTTCTATGAGCGCCCAGTAGCGAAAGAAGTCATTGAGCACTGCATTCGAGCTGCGGGTACGGCACCTAGTGGGGCAAACCATCAACCTTGGCATTTTGTTGCGATTAACAGTGCAGAAGTGAAAGGGCAGATCCGTCAAGCCGCCGAAGAATTAGAACGTTCTTTCTATGAAGGTCGAGCAGGGCAAGAATGGTTAGATGCACTGAAGCCACTTGGCACGAATGCCAGTAAGCCGTATTTGGAAAAAGCGCCGTGGCTGATCGCGGTGTTTTCGCAAAAGAAAGGTGGCATGAGTAACGATGGGGAGCAAACCAATTATTACGTGCATGAGTCAGTAGGGATTGCTACAGGCTTTTTGCTTCAAGCATTACATAACGCCGGTTTGGGTACCTTGACGCACACGCCAAAGCCGATGAGTTTCTTGAGTAAGATTTGTGGGCGAGACAACGATGTTGACCGTCCGTACATGTTGATTGTGACCGGTTATCCGGAAGAGGACGCAACCATTCCAGAACATGCGATGCACAAAAAGTCACTGGATGAAATCGCGACCTTTATTGAATAGTGCCTGAAACTAATAGTGCTGACGATAAACACAAATAACAGGCAATAAAAAAGCTGGCGAGGTGCCAGCTTTTTTCATTTCCGTCGGTCTCTTAAATCATGAAGATAAAGATAACGGCTAGTGCAGAGATAAGACCTGCAAACGCGTAACATGCGATTTTACCGACCACACCTGTGTGGAATTTAAGGTCGTGCATGCCGTGGTGTACACGGTGCATTGCATGCCACATTGGCAGTGCTAGCGTACCGATGATGAACAGTGCACCAATGATGCTGGTTGCGAATTCAGATACGCGCTCGTAGCTCATTGCTTCTGCATCAATCACACCTAGTGGAACTAGGATGCCGAGTACGAGTACCGTGATTGGCGTGATCATTGCGAACCAAGTACCACCGGCACCAAATAGACCCCACCAGATTGGCTCATCAGAACGTTTCGGTGCTGTATTAACACTATAATTCGGTTTCATTACTCAAGCTCCTTACATCACGATGAGAACGATCAGTGAGATGAACGCTACCGCTGCCCACTGAGTCAGAACGATGATCTTCTTATCCACTGGTTTGCCTTTCAGACGAATTGGCATTACCTGTGGCATCATGCTGAAGAAAGTTTGTGCGTGGAATAGGCTACCTAGCAGCGCAACGATGTTGATCGCTACCACGATAGGGTTTGCCATGAATTCCAACCAACCTTGCCAAGCTTCTGGGCCTTTCACTAATGAACCTAAACCGAAAGTCAGGAAGATAGTGAATAGAATCAGAGGAAGTACCGTTGCTTCACGTACCATGTAGAAGCGATAGAAAGGATGGTTCTTCCACCATGTGCGTTTTATTTCACGAACGTAAGGTTTACGGTTGCTCATCCTTATGCCTCCACTTTCTTTGGTGAACCATCAGGTTTCAACATCGCAATTACGAAGTCCATAGAAGACTCCACTTTGCCTTGGTTTACTGCCGCTGCTGGGTCAACGTTCTTCGGACAAACTTCAGAACAGTAACCAACAAACGTACAACCCCAAGCGCCGTTTTCACCATTGATCAGCTTCATGCGCTCATCTTTACCGTTGTCACGGCTGTCTAGGTTGTAACGGTGTGCCAGAGTCAGTGCCGCAGGGCCGATGAACTCAGGGTTCAAACCGAACTGAGGACATGCTGCGTAGCAAAGACCACAGTTGATACAGCCAGCAAACTGCTTGTATTTCGCCATTTGCTCTGGTGTTTGTAGGTTTGTGCCGTCTTCTGGTTTGCGGTCGTTACCAATGATGTAAGGTTTGATCGCTTCTAGGCGCTCGATGAACGGTGTCATGTCCACGATCAAGTCTTTCTCGATTGGGAAGTTTGCTAGAGGTTCGATAGTTACGCCATTCGGGTAATCACGTAGGAAGCTCTTACAAGCAAGCTTAGGTACGTTGTTTACCATGATGCCGCAAGAACCACAGATCGCCATACGACAAGACCAACGGTAAGACAGATCTTTATCTAGGTGATCTTTGATGTAGCCAAGTGCATCAAGTACAGACATGGTTTCATCAAATGGAACTTCGAATGTTTGCGTGTATGGTTCCGCGTCCTTCTCAGGGTCGTAACGCAGAATGTCCACTTTTTGAATGCGGTTTGCTGACATTATGCTTGCTCCTCTGCGCTCTTCGCTTCTGCTTCAGCGGCTTTTTCAGCTGCTGCAGCTTTCTCTGCCGCTTCACCGTATAGGCGCGCTTTAGGCTGAGATTTAGTGATCTTCACGTTGCTGTAGTCGATGCTTGGTGCTGCATCTTCTTTGAAGAAAGCAAGCGAGTGTTTCAGGAAGTTCACGTCGTCACGCTCTGTACAACCGTCGTCTAGACGTTGGTGCGCACCACGAGATTCTTTACGTAGGATTGCAGAGTGAACCATCGCTTCTGCGACTTCTAGGCCGTAACCCACTTCGATAGCGTATAGAAGGTCAGTGTTGAACACTTTGCCTTTGTCTTTGATGCTGATTTTCTTGTAACGAGCTTTAAGTTCAGTGATCTTATCAATCGTTGCTTGCATCAAATCTTCTTGGCGGTAGATACCACAACCCGCTTCCATGGTGTGACCCATTTCAGTACGGATATCTGCCCAGTTTTCATCACCTTCTTGGTTCATTAGAGCAGCAATGCGATCTTCTACAGCTTTCACTTGAGTCGCGATAGACTCTTCGTTCCAGCCTTTGAATTCTGCCGCGCGTTTCACCGCTTGTTCGCCCGCAACGCGACCGAATACTACGAACTCAGCCAGCGAGTTAGAACCTAGACGGTTTGCACCGTGAAGACCAACAGACGCACATTCGCCAACTGCGAATAGACCTTTAATGCGAGTTTCACATTCGCCGTTGGTTTCAATACCACCCATGGTGTAGTGAACCGTTGGACGAATTGGAATTGGCTCTTTTGCAGGATCAACGTTCACGTAAGCTTTCGCTAGCTCACAGATGAACGGTAGACGCTCTTGTAGGTACTCTTCACCTAGGTGGCGAAGGTCTAGATGCACCACATCACCAAGAGGGTGTTTGATGGTGTTGCCTTTCTGTTGTTCGTGCCAGAAAGCTTGAGAAACTTTGTCACGAGGACCAAGTTCCATGTATTTGTTCTTAGGCTGACCCACTGGAGTTTCTGGGCCCATGCCGTAGTCTTGTAGGTAACGGTAGCCGTCTTTATTGACGATGATACCGCCTTCACCACGACAACCTTCAGTCATCAGGATACCCGTGCCAGGAAGACCTGTTGGGTGGTACTGAACGAATTCCATATCACGTAGAGGAACGCCGTGACGGTAAGCCATCGCCATGCCGTCGCCCGTTACGATACCGCCGTTGGTGTTACAGTGGTAAACGCGACCTGCGCCACCTGTTGCTAGTACGACAGACTTCGCTTTAATCGTAACTAGTTCACCTTCAGACATATGGATTGCAATCAGACCTTGTACTTCACCTTCATCAACAAGCAAGTCGACAACAAAGTACTCATCAAAGCGCTTGATGTTGTCGTACTTCATCGACGTCTGGAATAGCGTGTGAAGCATGTGGAAGCCAGTTTTATCTGCAGCGAACCAAGTACGTTCAACCTTCATACCACCAAAGCGGCGTACGTTGACTTCACCGTTCTCTTTACGACTCCATGGGCAACCCCATTGCTCCATTTGGATCATTTCGCGAGTCGCGTTCTCTACAAAGTATTCAACAACGTCCTGTTCACATAGCCAGTCACCACCGCCAACAGTGTCGTTGAAGTGGTTGTCTAAGCTATCTTCATCCTTGATAACTGCTGCTGAGCCACCTTCTGCAGCAACCGTATGGGAGCGCATTGGGTAAACTTTAGAAATAAGCGCTACTTCTAAGTCCGGGTTTGCTTCAGCCGCTGCAATAGCAGTACGAAGACCAGCGCCGCCTGCGCCGATGACTGCGATATCTGTGGTGATAGTTTGCACAGTTATCCTCCAGTGTGTGATTGCGGAAATCCGCTTGTTATTGTGAGTGTGAGGGCACCGTTTTTAGGCTATCCCTCAAAAGTAGTAGGGTTAGTGTAGGGGAGCCTTATGGCAGAAAAATTGATGTATTTGGGTTTTTTCTCCGGTAATGCACACGAGAGCATAGAAATTCTAGGTTATGTGACTGCTATCACGGCACGAAACAGTTGAGGGATAAACGTAAAGCTGCTCAATGTTACACAGGTGTTGCACGACATTACCCTCATTGATAATAGGGTAAGTTGTGAGTGTTTTTTGTACTGTAGAACGTGGAATGCTTGCTTCAATTCTGATCGAGTTTTATTCGTATTTAGACCAATACAATTAAGATGAATCCCCCCTCGCCGAGCTAGGCAAAGCGTGACAAAATTGCTATTTTCCTCGCTCACTTATGTATTGAGAGTCTTGTTATGCAAACGACCTGGCAACCTACTGCTTCTATGGAACAACTTCGTCAACGCGCCGCGTTGATCACCGCTATTCGTCAATTCTTTGCCGAGCGACAGGTGATGGAAGTCGACACGCCAGCCATGAGTCACGCCACCGTGACCGACATTCATTTGCATACTTTCCAGACCGAGTTTGTTGGCCCAGGCTATGCCGATGGCAGCAAGCTGTTCTTTATGACCAGTCCTGAATTCCATATGAAGCGCCTACTAGCGGCAGGCAGTGGCTGTATCTACCAAATCAACAAAGCGTTTCGTAATGAAGAGAATGGTCGTCACCACAATCCTGAATTCACCATGTTGGAGTGGTACCGCATCGGCTTTGATCACCACAAGCTGATGGACGAAATGGACGATCTGCTGCAATTGGTATTGAAGTGCGGCGCTGCTGAACGAATGACTTACCAGCAAGCCTTTATTGACGTACTTGGCGTGTGCCCGCTAGAAGGCTCGATGCAAGAGCTAAAAGTGGTCGCGGCTAAGCTAGGGCTAAGTGACATTGCCGAGCCTGAAGAAGATCGCGATACTTTACTGCAACTGCTGTTCAGCATCGGTGTCGAAGCGAAGATTGGCCAGCAAGTACCTGCATTTGTTTATGATTTCCCTGCATCGCAAGCGGCACTGGCAAAGATCAATCCACAAGACAATCGCGTTGCTGATCGCTTTGAGGTGTACTTCAAAGGTATTGAGTTAGCGAACGGTTTCCATGAGCTAGATAACCCGAAAGAGCAATTGGCGCGCTTTGAACAAGATAACGCTAAGCGTCTTGAAATGGGTCTGAAGCCACAGCCGATCGACTACCACTTGATTGGTGCGTTAGAAGCTGGCTTGCCAGATTGTGCCGGTGTGGCGCTCGGCGTTGATCGCTTGATCATGTTGGCTCTTGGTTGTGACCACATTGACCAAGTGACTGCTTTCCCATTCCCTATTGCGTAAGGATTGACGATGAACCTGACCGCTGCACGTTTGGTGCTACTGAGTTACGCGACGTTAATTGCTTACCTATCTTTGAGCTCGGGAGAGTTGCAAGATTGGGGGGATATTGAGTACTTAGATAAGGTGCAGCACGCGATGGCGTACAGTGGTTTTGGCTTTTTGGGCTGCTTCTGTGTAGCAAGCTGGCGTCAGCGTTGGACGGTGGCTCTGAGCATTCTGTTATTTAGCGCTGTGATTGAAGTTTTACAAGGTTATGTAGGGCGCCAAACCTCTTGGCACGACTTGATTGCGAACTCGATTAGCATTCTAACTGGTCTGCTATGTTACCGTATTTGGAGCCTCTATCGACCTAGGTTGGTGAAGTCGCTATACTCGATTCGATAATGAAGAGGGAATACGATAACCATGAAAACGCGCGACAAAATCGTTTACGCCGCACTGGAGTTGTTTAACCAACATGGTGAGCGCAATATCACAACCAACCACATTGCTGACTATATTGAAATTAGCCCAGGCAATCTTTACTACCACTTCCGCAACAAGCAAGAAATCGTGCGTGAGATTTTCGCGCTTTACTCTGCGGAACTGCTAGAACGCTTTACTCCAATTCAAGGTTCTCAAGAGAGCCTGACCATGCTGAAAAGCTACCTCGATTCAATCTTCACTCTGATGTGGAAGTACCGTTTTTTCTACGCGAACCTGCCAGAAATTCTTTCTCGAGACGAGCAACTGCATGATGAATACATTGATGTTCAAGAGAAGCTGCAAGCCAACCTCATTGCAATCATGCAAGAGTTTGTGTCGCTGAAGCTGTTGAATGTCGACCAAGAGCAGTTGAAATCACTGGTTTGCACGCTGCACCTTATTGCGTGTAGTTGGTTAGCTTACCAATCGGCGATGTCATCAAAGACCGATATTACCGAGCTAATGGTAAAACAAGGCATGTTGCAGATGCTTAACGTGGTGAAACCCGTGGCGACCGAGCAGGGCATGGAACAGTTGCTTTTGCTTGAAGAAGCGGTGAGTCGTCTGCACAGTTAATACTATTTTCCCTCCTTATTCATTTCAGAAAATGAGAGTATGGCTCAACGCTTAAGGTTTAGAGCGCAGCTCTCATTTTCAACTCCTTCCTTGAGTTGACTTGCTGTGCTCATTTCGCACAATAGAACTCATGCTCTTCCATACTTTCTAGTGGAAGATGATTCTCGATAAAGGAACTATCGTTCAATGAATTACGACATTTTTAATGGCGATGCCGACGGCATCATCGCATTGCTGCAATTGCGCTTAGCGGATCCTATCAACGCTGAGTTGGTGACAGGCGTAAAGCGCGACATCAAACTGGTGGAAAAAGTGGGTGTGCAAGCCGGCGATGAGCTGACAGTGTTGGACATTTCAATGGAAAAGAACATGGTAGGTCTAGAGCAAGCTTTGGCTCAAGGCGCGCATGTTTTCTACGCCGATCACCACAAAGCAGGCGAGATTCCTCAGCACGGTAATTTGGACGCGCACATCGATCTCGATGCCAACATGTGTACTGCGTTGATTGTCGATAAACTGCTTGATGGCCGTTTTCATACGTGGGCGATCACAGCTGCTTATGGCGATAACTTGATCGCTAAAGCAGATGCGTTGGCGGACAAAGCCGGACTTAATCAAGAGCAGAAAGCACAACTAAAAGAGCTTGGCACCTTAATCAACTACAACGGCTATGGCTCTAAAGTCGACGACCTTCATTTTCACCCAGCGGACTTGTATCAAGCGTTGAAGCAATACGCTTCACCATTCGATGCGATTGCAGATAAAGCGTCACCTTACTACCAATTACAATCGGCTTATCAACAAGATATGGATGCGGCGCAGGCGGTTCCTGCTACTCACGAAAGTGCGAAGCTCAAGCTGTTTGAGCTGCCAAACAATGCTGCATCGCGTCGAATCAGTGGCGTTTATGGCAACTGGCTTGCGAACCAAGCTCCAGACTCTGCACATGCGGTGTTAACGGAAAATACCGACGGTACTTACACGGTTTCTCTTCGCGCACCGTTGAATAACAAGCAAGGAGCTGTGGCAGTGTGTGGACAGTTCCCTACAGGTGGTGGCCGAGAGGCTGCGGCGGGCATCAATGCACTAAGCAAAGATGACGTTAGTGCCTTTATTGATGCGGTTGAAACCTACTACGCATAGCATTTTCCAAAATAGACATACAACAAAGGAGCCGAGTGGCTCCTTTGTTTTTATTTGTTGATAGCGCTGTTTTTAACCGGGGTTACCAACGACCGCTACATACGCTTTAACCAAGATTTCGGGTTTTGCGCTTCACTGTTACGGCGAATTTCGAAGTACAGTGAAGGTCTGTCTTGACCACCGGTATCACCCGCAAGGGCAATTACTTCTCCGGCCGTTACCTTATCGCCTTCTTTCTTGGTCAATGCTTGGTTGTAACCGTAGAGCGTCATGTCACCTTTACCGTGGTCGAGCAGAACGACTAGACCATAACCACGCAAGTATTCGGCGAATACAACGGTACCTGGGTAAACGGCTTTGACTTGTTGACCGTAGCTTGCTGAAAGCACCATGCCTTTCCAGTTTACTTGGCCAGTCTGTCTGGTTCCGAAGTTATGCAAGACTCGGCCTTTGAGTGGCCAAGGCAGTTTGCCACGTTGTTTCGCGATACCATCCATCGGTACTGCGTTACGTTTCGCGGCTTTCGCAATTTCCGCTTTTAGGCGGGTTTCGTTGCGTTGCAGTTCTGAAAGGTAACGTTTGTCGTCTTTGATGCTTTTCTGAATCTTGCTTAGCGTGCCTTTACGTTTCGATTGCGTGCTTGCCAATGACGCGCGCTTTTCCGATTGCTGCTTAAGCAAGGTTTCTATCTGTTCTTTTTCCAACTCAAGTTGGTTTTTATTGTGCGCCAACTCTTGAGTGGTTTTAGTAATAGCATCAATAACCTCCGCACGTGCTTTTGCTAAGTGCTGGAAATATTGACTGATGCGATCTTCTTCAACCCCTTCATTGAGCAGATGCCCATTGGCTTTGGCGCGTTCCGTCACGTAGTAGGTTTGAATGAGCTGTTTTAGCTCTTCCTCTTGCGCTTGGCGTTGGCCTTCTTGCAGTGCAATTTTCTCTTCCAACTTATTAATGTTCTGATCGGCTTGCGCTAATTCTGCCTTAGTTTGCTTAATTTCTCTTTCTAGTTTAGAGATACCAAGCTCTTGGTCTTTAAGCGACTTTTGCAGATCGTTAAGTTGTTTTTCTTGAGAAGTGAGCGATTTACGCTGACGGCTGATTTCGCTAGAAACGCCTTTTAACTCTTGCTGACTGGCAGCGGAAGAGGTGAGGGGATATGTGGCAGATAAAGCACAAGTTAATAAAATAGCCGAGCGTAGCACTGGGTGATTTTGTTTTCGCACTTGAGAGTTACCTACCACATTATTGTCAAAGGATCAGATGACGATTAAATACCATCTCCATGGATAAAGCTTTGCGATTTGCCATTAAAGCCTTGATCCATATCGAGAGAAGGTTTGTCCGTTTTCGGACGACCAACGATTTTTGCAGGCACACCAGCCACAGTTGTGTGGGGTGGCACTGCTTGCAATACCACAGAACAAGAGCCGATTTTCGCCCCTTGACCGACTTCAATATTGCCAAGAATCTTTGCACCTGCGCCGATCATTACGCCTTCGCGAATTTTCGGGTGACGGTCACCGCATTCTTTGCCGGTACCACCAAGGGTGACGTCCTGCAAAATAGACACGTCGTTTTCTACTACGGCGGTTTCACCAATCACGATGCCAGTTGCATGGTCTAGCATGATACCACTACCGATGCGCGCTGCAGGGTGAATATCGACCTGACACGCCACAGAAATCTGATTTTGCAGGTAAGTCGCAAGAGCGTGACGACCTTGCTTCCACAACCAGTTTGCTACTCGGTAGCCTTGCAGAGCATGGTAGCCCTTTAAGTACAATAATGGCATTGAGTACATAGAAACCGCAGGGTCGCGATTGACCGTGGCACAAATATCACAAGCTGCGCCGTCCGTGATAGTAGGATCGGCAGCAAATGCCTCTTCAACCACTTCACGCACTGCCATAGCAGGCATCGACGCCGTGTTTAATTTGTTGGCCAGAATATAGCTCAATGCGGCACATAGGCTGTCATGCTTAATAATGGTCGCATGATAAAAGCTCGCCAGCATAGGCTCTTGCTCTGACATCTCACGGGCTTCTGAAACGATTTTGTTCCAGACTTTTTGTTTTTCGCAGTGTTTCATTCTCAATATCCTGAGTGGTTCTTCCGTGACCCGACAACTTCTATTCTTCTCAGATGAGGTGCAAAGGGAGCTAGGGTGCTACTTTCCTTCGGCTTTTTTGTCACGAGCAAGTAAATCTTGCGCTGCCAGGCGTGCATCTTTTCCTTGATACAATACTTGATAAATTTGGTCAACAATTGGCATCTCTACGCCCATGCGTTGGGAGAGCATCCAAACTTCTTTGGTGTTGCGGTAGCCTTCGACGACTTGACCGATTTCTTCTTGCGCAGTGTCGACGTCTTTACCTTGACCTAGTGCCAAACCAAAACGACGGTTACGCGATTGGTTATCGGTACAAGTCAAAACAAGGTCGCCCAAGCCAGCCATGCCCATAAAGGTTTCTGGTTGTGCGCCCAGAGCTGCGCCAAGACGGCTCATTTCTGCCAAACCACGTGTAATCAATGCGGTTCTTGCATTGGCACCAAAGCCGATACCATCAGACATACCTGCGCCAATCGCGATAACGTTCTTCACTGCACCGCCAAGTTGCATGCCGATAAAGTCGTTGTTTGCGTAGACACGGAAAGTTTTGCTGCAGTGAATCTTCTCTTGTAGGTCAGCAACGAAGTCTGCGTCAGGAGAGGCAACAGAGATGGCAGTAGGCATACCCATCGCAAGCTCTTTAGCAAACGTAGGGCCAGACAGTACCGCTAGCGAATAGCTGTCACCGATGATGTCGAACGCCACTTCTTTTAGTAGACGACCGGTTTCTGGCTCAAGACCTTTGGTTGCCCAACAGATGCGAGAATCTTCACGTAGGAAAGGCTGACAGCTTTTTAGTACGATGCCGAAAACGTGGCTAGGAACCACAACTAACAAGTCACGGCTTGCTTGAACGGCTTTTTCTAAATCCGATTCAATGATCAAGCTCTCTGGGAAATCAATTCCAGGTAGGAATTCGTGGTTGGCACGGTCTGCTTCAAGGCGTGCCATGTGCTCTGGCTCGTGACCCCAAAGGATGACGTTCGCGCCGTTGCGAGCAAGGGAGATTGCCAAAGAAGTGCCGTATGAGCCAGCACCGATCACAGTCATTGCGATGTCTTTACCGTAAGCATTGTTTGTATTTGCTTGTGTCATGCTACCGCCTAATTGTCTTTCTACTAGTAGAATCTAGTTCATAATCGCTAGAGTTTACGCTCTCAAGGGGTTAGGAACTAGGAACTTTTATCAGAAATAAAAAATGCACATTGCATCGCTGAGAGGACGCTTTGTGCATTTTCTTCAGGTATATGACGTGTGCTCATTCTCTATGAAGGGCAACACGTCACTTACAAAACGTGAATTACGCTTCAGCTTCGCCTTGTTGAGCTTGCTGTTGTAGGTAGTTCATGAATAGCGCGTCGAAGTTAACTGGCGCTAGGTTCAGTTGAGGGAACGTACCTTTAACCACTAGGCTTGAGATAGTTTCACGAGCGTATGGGAATAGGATGTTCGGGCAGAATGCGCCTAGGCAATGTGCAAGTTGACCTGCTTCCATTTGCTCAGCAGTGAAGATACCACCTTGTTGAACTTCACATAGGAACGCTGTTTCTTCTTCGTTCTTAACAGTAACAGTTAGACGTAGAATTACTTCGTAAACACCCTCACCAAGCTCACGGCTTTGAGTGTCTAGGTCTAGTTTAACGTCTGGGTTCCACTCTTTTTGGAAGATTACTGGAGAGTTAGGCGCTTCGAAAGAAACGTCTTTTAGGAAGATGCGTTGAATTGCAAAGTTTTGTTGTGCGTCTTGTGGTGCTGCTTCAGCCATTTTTAAATCCTTAATAAACATTTGTTGGGTCTAGGATTATCTAAACCCAGAAATATGGTTTGTCCTGAGACTAACTGAGCAAATCTACCTTGACTAGATGAAGCGCTTATTACGTGCAAAGCATCACAACTTAGTGCTTCAACTGCTTTCTATTTGCTCAGTTTATATAAACGAGGCTGGCAAAATTGTTTTACCGCGACCTTATTTCTTACCACGTACTAGTGGAAGGTTCGCTTCGTTCCATGCAATCAAACCGTTTTTCAGTAGGCTTACGTTTTCGAAGCCTGCTTTCGCTAGTAGGTTTGCACTTTCTTGAGCGGTTTGACCCGTTTTGCATACCACAATGATTGGGTCTGATTTGCGGTTTTCAAGGCTACCAAAGTTACCTGCTTTGATATCAGACGGCAAAATGTGAAGTGCGTCGGTGATATGACCTTGTTTGAACTCATCTTTAGAGCGGATATCGACCACAACGCCGTTTTCACGGTTCATAAGGTGAGTCAATTGGTTTACGTTAATCTCTTTGTATGCGGCCGTCGCGGATTTCACGAGGTTCATGATAAATGCGACAAGAAGACCTACCCAAACCAAAGATAGAATCATGTTCTGTTGGAAAAAATCAATGTACTCTTGCATGTCTTGAGCTCTTGCAATGTTGGCGGAAAAATAAAGCAGGAGTATAGCGGGGTTAGCCGTCTTAGGCGAGAGGGTTAAAATTTTCTAACGAATAATTGAGATCTACGCGCTTGCCCTAAGGCTTTTCTGATGCGCTATTCATGCAATCTTATTATCACTTCCTCCTATCAATTCAATCGGCGTAATTGACTTCACTTCTGGTCGAAAAAGCGCACAATGGGTCACAACAAAAAGTTTTTCACCAAAGTATTTCGGTGGTCGTACAAAGCGTCTTGAAAGTGACTATGCTTGTGGAACACGTTTGCTGACTGAGTCGGATTGCTTGCTAACTTGTAAGATAGCAACAATAAATCGCAAACATTATTTGATCTTAACCTACAGTTTTGGTTAAAAAGTGTAGTAAAATTACGCTAGTTTTGTTTCAAGGTTAGATAGAGCAGCGAAGCTCTACACCGAAAGTTACTTAAATTTGATGAGGTCATCACTATGTCTGCTAAGAAGCCATTGGCTCTAGTTATCCTTGACGGTTACGGTTACCGTGAAGACACAGCAAGTAACGCAATTGCAAATGCTAAAACACCAGTAATGGATGCACTAATTGCGAACAACCCTAACACTCTAATCTCTGCTTCAGGCATGGACGTTGGTTTACCTGACGGTCAAATGGGTAACTCAGAAGTTGGTCACACCAACATCGGTGCAGGTCGCGTTGTATACCAAGATCTAACTCGTATCACTAAGTCTATCGCTGACGGTGAATTCGCTGAAACAGCAGCACTAGTTGAAGCTATCGACTCTGCAGTAAAAGCTGAGAAAGCAGTACACATCATGGGTCTTATGTCTCCTGGTGGCGTTCACTCTCACGAAGATCACATCTACGCAGCGGTTGAAATGGCAGCAGCTCGTGGCGCTGAAAAGATCTACCTACACTGCTTCCTAGACGGCCGTGATACGCCACCACGTAGTGCTGAAAACTCACTACAACGTTTCCAAGATCTATTTGCGAAACTAGGTAAAGGTCGTGTTGCTTCTCTAGTGGGTCGTTACTACGCAATGGACCGTGACAACAACTGGGATCGTGTTCAAGTTGCTTACGATCTTCTAACTCAAGCTAAAGCTGAGTTCACAGCAGAAACGGCAGTTGCAGGTCTAGAAGCGGCTTACGCTCGTGAAGAAAACGACGAATTCGTTAAAGCAACAGCTATCAAAGCAGAAGGTCAAGAAGACGCAATCATGCAAGATGGCGATGCGGTTATCTTCATGAACTACCGTGCTGACCGTGCACGTCAAATCACTCGTGCATTCGTTCCTGCATTTGACGGCTTCGAGCGCGCTGTATTCCCAGCAATCAACTTCGTGATGCTGACTCAATACGCAGCTGATATCCCTCTAGCTATCGCATTCCCACCTGCGTCTCTAGAAAACACTTACGGTGAGTGGCTATCTAAGCAAGGTCAAACTCAGCTACGTATCTCTGAAACAGAGAAATACGCGCACGTAACCTTCTTCTTCAACGGTGGTGTTGAGAACGAATTCGAAGGTGAAGAGCGTCAACTTGTTGCTTCTCCAAAAGTAGCAACTTACGACATGCAGCCAGAAATGAGCTCTCCAGAGCTAACAGAGAAGATGGTTGCGGCTATCAAGTCTGGTAAGTTCGATACTATCATCTGTAACTACCCGAACGCAGATATGGTTGGTCACACTGGTGTTTACGAAGCAGCTGAGCAAGCTATCGAAGCACTAGACGAAAGCGTTGGTAAAGTGGTTGAAGCAATCAAAGAAGTGGGTGGTCAGCTACTGATCACTGCGGACCACGGTAACGCAGAGATGATGATCGACCCAGAAACTGGCGGCATCCACACTGCTCACACTAACCTACCAGTACCTCTAATCTACGTAGGTGACAAAGCGGTTGAGTTCAAAGAAGGCGGTAAACTGTCTGACCTTGCACCAACAATGCTTTCTCTAGCAGGTCTAGAAATCCCTGCAGAAATGTCTGGTGAAGTGCTAGTTAAGTAATTAACTGACGATTCAGAATGATAAAAGCCCGAGCTCGACTCGGGCTTTTTTGTATTTGTAATTCTGTGTTCGGTAAGGCGGTGAGTTACTGAGCTCAACAGGCTCTAATTGAACCTGATCTATTGCACTAGGATGCCAGTGCCTATGACCGCCAGTGCTGCGCCAAACCAAGCGAATCGATTCGGACGTTTCTTGGTGTAAATCCACAACAATGGTAGCAACATGATCGGCGTTGTTGAAGAAAGCAGAGCCACCATCCCGACATTACCCTCACGCAGGGCATAGAGAATCAACGTCATACCCACCGCCATGGCCAAAAAGCCGTTTAATGCGGTAATGCCAAAAACTTTCCATGTGATGGTTTGAGTCGCGCGAGCGACTTTTGCGCCAATTAACCAAAGTGCGCAATGTGCGACGAAAGCACTGATCATACGAATCGCAGAAGCGGCGACAGGATCGACACTGGTTTGCATGACAGGCTTAGCGATGATGCCGCCCAGAGCTTGACACATAGCGGCAGTTAAACCGAGCCCAACACCAATCCAAACGTTACCTTTTATCTCTTCTAGCGTGTTGCTGGCTTGCCCGCGTCGGCCGTAGAAAATTGCCATGACGACACCGCTAAAAACTAAGGCGGCACCAATCAGCTCCATACCCGTCATGCTTTCGCTAAATAGGAAGTAACCTAGAATGGCGGAGAAGACTGCGTGACAAGAAAACAACAAGCCTGCTTGGCGTGGCCCCATGCGGTTCAAACAAGCGAATAACGCTGTATCGCCAATAAAGATACCAATCAAACCGGACGCCATCATCGGCGTAATGTGTTCTGCCGATACACTGAGCCAACCATCTGTTATCCAAGCCATCGTGGAAAGAATTATCGCGGTGCAACCCATACGCCAACGGCTATAGGCAAATGCACCAAGATGCTGAGCGGGAACAACAGAAATTAAGCTAGAAACAGCCCATAGGAAAGCAGCGCATAGCGCCAGCCATTCATAACCCATGATTGCGAGACATCCTTGTAGAGCAGGGGAGAGGCTTTAATATGCATCAATTTATAGAGATGTAAAAGAGCATCTTATCGCTAATAAAAAAGCAGCTCGTTGAGCTGCTTTTGATGAAGAAGGTTACACTTTAAAGCGACTGATGTTCTCACGCATGGTATTGGCGGTATCGTACATCTGGCGTGCGCCTTCACTGCTCTTAAGCGATTGTTCGGCAATCATGTCGGCATCGTCTTTAATGCCTTGTGTGTTGCGGCTGATGTCTTCACTTACCGCGCGTTGCTCTTCTGCAGCGCTTGCGATTTGCATCGCCATGTCGTTGATCTCAGTGATCGAGTTGGTGATGCTGGTTAAGCTGTCGTGCGCTTGCTGAGCATAATCCACGCTAGTATCTGCCAAGCTGGTGCTTGTTTGCATGCTATTGACTGCCAGCTTGGTGTTGTTTTGCAACGTTTCAATCATGGTGCGGATTTCTTCCGTCGAACCATGGGTGCGCTGGCTAAGTACACGTACTTCATCGGCAACCACGGCAAAACCGCGACCTTGTTCACCAGCACGAGCCGCTTCAATTGCTGCGTTGAGTGCCAACAAGTTGGTTTGTTCGGCAATGCCCTGGATCGTCGATAGGATTTGGTTGATGCTTTGCGTGTTTGCTTCTAGCTCTGAAATCACGCTGGCAGCATCACTGACTTGTTCAGCCAGTTCGACAATCGCTTCACGGTTTTTCTGTATGACGTTTTGCCCTTCCATACAAGCAGATGCGGAGTTTTGCGAAGCGCTTGCTGTTAGCTCTGCATGACTTGCTACCTCAGCAGCGGTTGCTGACATCTCGTGAATAGCAGTAGCAATTTGGTTGACGTCATTTTGCTGATGTTCAACACGACCCGCAGCCATCGCAGATAGCTCATTAGCTTGGTTAGCCTGCTCAGAAAGTTGCTCACTGTTTTCAACAATACTCTTTAACATGGTCTGCATTTGAGCAAGGAACTGGTTTACGTGAGTGGCAAGTTCACCAATCTCATCCATGCGCTCGATCTTAATGCGCTGAGTAAGATCGCCTTCGCCCTGTGATAACTCTGAAAGCGCATCAGACAGGGTTTGAAGTGGCTGCAGTAAGCGAGTGATGATGTAAGTGCTGATTGCCGCAATAATCAGGTACAGTACGATAGAAGCGATAGCCGTAAATGTCACTTGCTCAGAGACAGAAGCAAACGCCATTTGTTTGTCTTGAACAATACCTAAAGACCAATCGGTGTTCGGTACTTTCGCCACGTAAATCAGCTTATCGCCTTGGCTCGGCCATTGAATGGTGTCTAGCTTCGCATCACCGGCCAGCGTCATCATCGTGCTATGAGTTAAGGCTGGGTTGAGTTCTGTCAGCGGTTTTTGGCTAAGCTTTTCATCTTTGTAAGCCACTAGGTTGTTGTTGCCATCAACTAGGAAAGCGAAACCGTCATTATCAAGCTGAATATTAAGGACTTCTTTGATGATGTCAGTTACTGCTAAGTCAGCGGCAAGCACACCTTTTTTACCTTGATTGAATGCCTTAGCAAAGCTAACCACAATGCTGCCATCGAAATCTTGGTATGGCTCTGTGATGATCAACCCCGATTTCGCCATCGCATCTTGGTACCAAGGGCGAGTGCGTGGATCATAGTCAGAAGGCCAAGATTCAGATTTATCACCGTAGGCAATTGAGCCGTCAGAGAAGCCAGCGTAGACCGATAAAAACTTACCAGCACGCTTGGTCAGTAGCATCTCGCGATCGGCGTTATCAGTGCCAGCGATGATGTTTTCATTCGCGAGCATCATGTCGCTGCGAATCGCCAGCCAATCGCTGATATAACGGTTGGTCGATTGAGAGATGTTTTGAATTTCTCGATTAAGGGTAGAAGTGGTTTCTTCGCGTAATTGATTGACGGAAACCCAAGCTTGAACGCCACTAACAATGGCGATAATGACTGCAATCGCAATCTGTATTTTAAGTTTGATGGTATTTCTCATTGCCTTACCTTCATAAAACAGACAAAAAGATCAATGTCACGAGTCGTGACTTCAAAGGGTGTGAGACGATTCAAGCACTGAAAGTTACATGAAAGGCTGTAGCTAATTTATCGACGTTTTACGTGAAAACTTGAGATAAATAGCGTGATTTTTATTCAATATGTTGATTATAAAAGTGATTTCTCTAGATTCGAAAATCGATATAGATTTCGCAAATATCGCTGTGGATTGAAAGTGCTGGAAGGAAAGAGTCTGGGGTGGCGTGAACCACCCCGAAGTTAGTGTGTTAGAACAAGATGATCACTGCGCCATAGACGATGAACAGGCCAACTAAACCGATAATCAACCCGACTTTTGCCATGTCTTTGCTTTCAATTAAGCCTGTTGAGTAAGCGAGTGAGTTAGGTGGTGTAGAGACTGGTAAAATCATACCGAGCGATGCCGAGAAGGCGACCACAACCAACAAACCTTGTAGGCCACCGATAGCAACCAGGCTCGGCATAGAAGCCCCAATCGCTGCAGCAATCGGCATCAATAAGTTTGCGGTGGCGGTGTTGGACATAAAGTTTGCCATTAGCCAACACACGACCGATAGGGCAACGACGACCGCAAATGGAGACAGGGACTCATAATCGATTGCGTGAGCGAGTGCTTCTGCCAAGCCTGTTTTATCTAGCGCAATACCAATGGCGATACCACCGGCTACTAGCCACAGCACATCCCAGTTAATAAGCTTGAGCTCTTCTTTACCCATGATACCTGTTAGCGTGAACACAGCGAGTGGAATGATGGCGACAACATAGGTATTCATGCCATGCACTTTGGTTGTCATCCACAGCAGAATGGTCATGGCGAAGGTCACGTAAACCACGATCGCACGCCAGCTCTTCTTGAACTTGCCATCCAGACGCAGCTTCATTTCTGGTTCACTAGAAGGGAAGAGTTTTTGCAATAAGAACCAAGCCAGCGTCAGTTGCACTAAGACAAAAGGCAAGCCCATCATCATCCAAGATAGGAAATCGATGCTGTTTTCTCCGGTTAAATATTGCAAGGCAATCGCGTTAGGCGGTGTACCGATTGGCGTTGCGATACCGCCCGTATTAGCGGCAATAGGAATACACAAAACCAGCGCTTTGATTCCTAAGTCTCCTTTTGGTGCTGAAGCAACAATGGGACCAAGGAGTGCCAGCATCATAACGGTCGTCGCAGTGTTCGACATAAACATCGAGAACACGGCGGTGATCAGCATTAAGCCTAACATGATGAACTTAGGTTGAGTGCCAAACGGCTTGAGCAGCACACGAGCAAGGTTGTTATCAAGTTCGTATTTAGAGGCAGCAATAGCGAGTGCGAAACCACCCATGAAAAGAATGATGATGGGAGAGGAGAAGGCGGAGAAAATATCGGTGTAAGCGATCAACTCACCCAAATCATGTCCCGCTGGTGGATTACGAAATAGGTGTAAGCCTTTGTCCGATATCATGATCAATTCAAGTGCGATGATAAGAATCGAAGTAGCGAAGACGGGAACCGGCTCTAAAACCCAAAGTAGTGCAGCGAGAAGGAAAATCGCCAGAAGACGATGCTGAATTAAAGTGAGATCGTCAATTGGAATGGCATCTATCGGCATCATTAAGACACCGAGTGGAATCAAAAAACACACCAGTAACTTGACCAGTGTGTCCGCACTCATCTTTGGCATTGGCAGCCCCTTTTATAATCATCCCTTAATGCAGAATAATTGATTGCGCTTTTAGGTACTTAGAGGCAAGTACGAGTTTGAAAAAGAGAGGCGAAATTTCGAACAGAGTTTTGCTTTTTGTCAATAAAAAGCCCCCGCGAGCGGAGGCTTTAAAATCAGTTTGAGCGGAAAAGCTTACTGCTGGTGCGCGTAAGGAGTACCCATTACGGTTGGCTTACCATTTTCCATGCTTTCATCGAATGCAATTGCATCTTTTGCGAACAGGTTGATAACGGTTGAGCCAAGCTTGAAGCGACCCATTTCTTCGCCTTTCTTCAAGATAACCGCTTTATCGCCCTCTGCTGGGTAATCCCATTTGTAAACCGAGTTTCCACGTGGTGGCGTGATAGTGCCAGCCCATACTTGCTCGATGCTACCTACGATGGTTGCACCAACCAGTACCTGTGCCATTGGACCAAACTCGGTATCAAAGATACATACCACGCGTTCGTTACGTGCGAATAGGTTTGGCACGTTCTCTGCAGTTAGTGGGTTTACCGAGAATAGGTCACCAGGTACGTAAATCATCTGACGCAACGTGCCGTCACATGGCATGTGCACACGGTGGTAATCTCGAGGTGATAGGTACAAGGTTGCGAAAGAACCGTCTTGGAACTCTTCCGCTAGTTTTGCGTCACCGCCAAGTAGTTCTTGTGCTGAGAAGTTATGACCTTTAGCTTGGATAAGCTGACCATCTTCAATCGGACCGAATTGGCTTACACACGCGTCTGCAGGGTGAGTGATCACGGCATCGCCTTCAGCAATTGGGCGTGCGCCGTCCTTTAGCTCACGTACAAAGAACTCATTGAAGGTTTTAAAGTGTTTAGGATCGGAGTGCTTCGCCTCATCCATGTTCACGTTGTATTGCTTGATAAACCAGCGAATGATTGCTGTTGTTAGACCGCCAGCCTCAGCTGAAGCCAGTTTACCCACTAGGCGTGTTAACCCATGTTGTGGGATCCAGTACTGCAGTCCAACTTTAATCTTGTCCATCTTTAATTCCGATACTTCTGTTTGATTCTCGCTTTAGGGCGCGTGATGTTACTGAAATTTAATCTGCTTGTCAGTATTAGGTGATGATTTCTTACACAGTTGCAGTTTTAACTCAGCTACAGATCCGCTTTCTTACTGCGTGAGTACTGACGGTTTGCTTTGTTTTCACTCATGCTTTCTAGGATGCGATGGTAGTTTTCAAAACGGACTTCACTCACTTCGCCTTTTTCCACGGCTTCTCGCAAGATACAGCCAGGATCGTCGTTGTGCTTACAGTCGCGGAACTTACACCCACCAAGATAAGGACGGAATTCAACGAACGCTTTGGTCACTTCTTCTGCTTCTAAGTGCCACAAACCAAATTCACGTACTCCTGGTGAGTCAATCAGATCGCCGCCAGTAGGGATGTGGTACAAGCGAGCAGCTGTAGTGGTGTGTTGACCCAAGCCTGAGTTCTCAGAGATCTCACCTTCTTCAACTTCTTGCTCAAGTTCTGGCATTAACGCGTTCACTAAACTTGATTTACCTACACCAGATTGCCCAACGAAGATGTTGATACGATCGCGTAGTTGCTCTTCAAGTTCTGCAATGCCCTCGCCTGATTGCTTACTTACAAACAATACTTTGTAGCCAATACGCTTGTATTCTTCTAGCCACTCTTCGTACATTGCTCGATCTTCATCAGCAAGCAAGTCGATTTTGTTGAGTACTAGTAGCGGTGCGATGTTGAGTGTTTCGGACGCCACTAGGTAGCGGTCGATGATGTTGAGTGAAAGCTCTGGCAAAACCGAAGAAACGATCACCATTTGATCGATGTTCGCGGCGACGGGTTTCAAACCATCATAGTAGTCAGGTCGAGTCAGCATGGATGTTCTAGGTTCAACGGCTTCAACAACACCAGAAATACCAGCCATTGATTCAAGACCTTCGCGCCATAGCACGCGATCGCCTGATACCAGTGATTCGATACCACGACGAAGGTTACAGCGCTGCACTTCACCAGTTTCTAGATCTTCGATGTCAGCGTGCTGACCGAAACGAGTGATAACGAGACCCTGTTTACTTGCGCCTAGCATATTCTCATCCCACTGGATGGACTCTTCTTGCTTCTTTAGGCGTTTTTGTTGGTTGCTGCGTACGCGGCGCACCTGACCTTTGGTTAACTTTTTCTTTTTTGCCACAATCTTGTACTTAATGTGAGTTAACTCAGTTGATTAAACGGAATCTTCGTCAATCGAGTGAGTATCGTGTTTCAAGTATTTTCAGGTATAGTACCTCTTTTATCGATAAACAAATAGGCGGCGTAATCATGTCCTTTAGCGATCAAAACCTGATTTGGGTGGATTTAGAGATGACAGGGCTCGATCCTGAAACGCATAAAATCATCGAAATTGCTTCTATCGTCACGGATAGTGAATTGAATATTTTGGCTGAAGGTCCTGTTCTTGCTGTCCATCAGCCAGAAGAGGAATTGGCTAAGATGGACGACTGGTGTACTAATACACATACGGCAAGTGGTTTGGTTGAGCGTGTTCAAAACAGCCAAATTTCAGAGCAAGATGCTGTTGCGCAGACCATTGAGTTTCTCGAAAAATGGGTACCAAAGGGCGTTTCTCCAATTTGTGGTAACAGCATTGGTCAGGACCGTCGATTCTTGTACAAACATATGCCTGAGTTGGAAGAATACTTCCACTACCGCTATTTGGACGTGAGTACGCTAAAAGAACTGACTCGCCGCTGGAAACCAGAAGTGTTGGACGGTTTTTCGAAGCAGGGCACGCATCTGGCATTGGATGATATCCGAGAGTCGATTGCTGAGCTAAAGTACTACCGCGAAACGATCTTTAAGATCTAACTGTTAAGGCTGCGATCCAAATTGTTGTAATTAATGAGCGTTTTGCTTGCTTTTTCATCTGTTGGTAAAAAAATAAAGTTTTTTTGAACGAAGGACTTGCATCACAAAAAAATGCTCTTATAATTCGCAGCCCTGAACGACGGAAACGTTGTTGATGCGACACTAGCTCAGTTGGTAGAGCGCAACCTTGCCAAGGTTGAGGTCACGAGTTCGAACCTCGTGTGTCGCTCCAATTTGATAGCTCTCATTGTGCTTAACAGTGAAATACGGACGCGGGATGG
>Ga0209452_1000048_pt1 | contig 68542 bp, 51 predicted proteins | sample WorMetimpBELIZE1_FD_187388 | JGI IMG/M metagenome (GOLD analysis project Ga0209452, IMG submission 187388) | Marine gutless worms symbiont microbial communities from Max Planck institute for Marine Microbiology, Germany - Olavius imperfectus... | ecosystem: Host-associated > Annelida > Digestive... | reverse complement strand
AGTATAATTGCGCACGGGGTGTTAGCCGCAGCCCCGCACTTAAAAAATAACATAGTAAGCTGCTTAAATATTCCTGATATTACCCAAATGCAACCGGCCTTTACTGGCGCCACTATAAATACACAGGAGCTTGCAAAGCGCGGTATGTTAGTATTGCAAGAACAGCTCCAAACACATACTGCGCCAGTAAAAACGCTGGTAAATGTAAACCTACAAATTAGAGAAACACCGTAATGAAAAAAGTGCTGGTAATTGGTTATGTATGGCCAGAGCCAAATTCGTCTGCTGCGGGAACGCACATGATGTCGTTATTAAACGCGTTTAAAGCGCAAAATTGGCAAGTAGAATTTGCTACCCCAGCACAACGCACCGAGCACATGGTAAACCTAGACGAGTACGGTATTACCAGCCAAAGCATAGCCCTAAACTGCGAAAGCTTTGATGAGTACGTTAAAGCCTACAACCCAGACATAGTGATGTTTGACCGCTTTATGATGGAAGAGCAATTTGGCTGGCGTGTAGACAAACATTGCCCTAATGCCATTAAAATACTCGATACCGAAGATTTACAATGCCTACGAAATGCGCGCCACGAAGCGCATAAAGGCGAACGCGAGTTTACCACCAGCGATTTACATTCAGACATAGCAAAACGCGAAATAGCGGCTATTTTGCGCTGCGACCTCAGCTTAATTATTTCAAGCTACGAAATGGAATTGCTCAATAGTGTATTTAAGGTCGAACCAAGCTTATTACACCATTTACCGTTTATGGTCGATTTAAGTGCCTTACCTGCGCAAACTAAATCGTTTGATGAACGCGCACACTTTATGACCATAGGTAACTTTAGACATGCCCCCAACTGGGATGCGGTGCTGTATTTACAAAAAATATGGCCGCTTATTCGTAAGCAACTACCAAAAGCCGAGCTACACATTTATGGCTCTTACCCGCCCCCAAAAGCAACTGCACTTAATAACCCTAAAACGGGGTTTTTAATAAAAGGCTGGGCCGACGATGCCTACGAGGTAATGCAAAGCGCACGCGTGTGTTTAGCACCGCTTCGTTTTGGTGCAGGTATAAAAGGTAAGCTACTAGAAGCGATGATAATGCAAACGCCTAGCGTTACCACTAATATTGGTGCAGAGGGAATGCACAACGATTTACCTTGGCCTGGTAAAGTGGCTAATAATACCGACGATTTTGCAAATGCAGCCGTTGAGCTTTACACCAATCAAGCCGATTTTGAACACGCACAACAAGCTGGCAAAACACTACTTAATACCTTGTACGATAAAGTAAAATTAAGCACGGGGTTAATTAATAAAATTGACTCAATAAGCAAGGATTTAAAAGCGCACAGGGAAAAAAACTTCACAGGACAAATGTTAAAACACCATACTATGCGCAGTACGCAATATATGGCGCAATGGATTGCTGAAAAAAATAAAAAATTAGATTAAAAATGACTAGACTCCTACAAATTTGTGTTTAAAATCGCGCCCATTACAAATGGGCGTTTTAGCCTATACTTTTAGCTAATTTATTTACTCACTGGTCCATACAAGATTTGAAAACTGCAACCTTTACTGAAAAGCGCAAATTTATCGTTAAATTAGGTAAAATGCTACACAAGTACGGCACCCCTGCGTACCGCTTAGAAGCACACTTAATGGAAGTGGCCACCTACTTAGGGCTTAAATCGTCTTTTGTTATGTCGCCAACTTCAGTAACGTTTGTAATTTGGACTGATGGCCACGAAGACGAATACACCCATGTAGCGCGTGTAGACCCGGGCGATCACGACTTAGGCTCACTAGCCGATACAGACGATTTGGTAAATCAAATGCTCGACGATAAGCTCACTTTACAAGAAGTTGATGCGCAGCTTGATGCCATTTACGACATGCCAAACCCGTACAATAAACTTGTAACCGGTATCGCTTTTGCTACATCGGGCGGGGCTTTTGCCATGCTAATGGGCACCAGTTGGACAGACGTTATTTGGTCTGCATTACTTACTTTAGTGGTGTATATGTTTGTGCTGTGGTCAAACCGCTCGAAGCGAGTTGCTCACATGCTAGAGCCATTAGTTGCTATAGTATCGGCAGTGCTAGCATGCGCAGTAAGCGTGTATATTTCGCCCGATATAAATATACGTTTAGTGGTACTGTCGGCCATTATTGTGTTTATACCCGGTTTGGCGTTGGCACTTGGTTTAGCAGAGCTTGCCGCTAGGCATTTGGTGTCGGGTACAGCACGAGTTATGGACTCGTTTATGCTGTTATTTAAATTGTACTTTGGCGCATTTATAGGCATAGGCATTGGTTTTGCTCTGTTTGGTCAAACCGACTTTGTACAGCCCGAGCCACTACCGCGTTGGACTGCGTGGCTAGCTATATTTTTACTTTGTAGCAGCTTAATAGTGATATTTAGAACCAAGCTTAAACATGCGGGATGGTCAATCGCATCTGGTTTTATAGCCTATGGCACGAGTATTGGTTCGGCAATGTACCTTGACTACACATTAGGTACATTTGTTGGGGCGCTCTCGGTTGGTGTATTTAGTAACTTATTTAACCGTGTAGTAAATGCCCCTGCCTCTATTGTTGCCATGCAAGGCTTAATAGTATTAGTACCCGGTAGTAAAACTTATATTGGCTTAAACTCACTTATTGAAGGCCAAGACTTTGTTTATGCCGAGCATATAGGCCAGCAAACGTTTTTAATATTTATGTCGCTTGTAGCGGGGCTCATATTTGCAAACGTGGCTTTACCGCCTAAAAAAAGCTTATAAACTCGTTACAACTAATAAGCCCGTTAAATTTGTAACGGGCTGTGTTGTTTAACCTGCTATTCGCTATGGGGGATGGTTAGTACAATTTTTCCTACGTGTTTTTTTTGTGCAAACACCTTTTGCGCCGTAACTATTTCGCTCAATGGAAATCTGTGCGCCACAATAGGCTTAATTTTTTCTTGTTCAATAAAGTTAACTAAGCTTTTAAACACCTCAGGCTCTATAACTGTACAGCCAAAAAAAGTTAAATCTTTTAAGTACAAAGTACGTATATCAAGCTCTACTAATGCCCCGCCTATAGCGCCCGACACCGCATAACGCCCTTTTGGCTTTAATACTTCCAAAAGCGTCGGCCATTGCTCGCCAGCTACCAGGTCAATAACAACATCAACACTGTTTTTACCTAAGGCTTGAATTAAATCATCTTCGCGTAGTACCACTTTATCGGCGCCTAAAGCTTTTAACTGCTGCGCCTTACTTTTGCTCGTAATGGCAATAACACTTGCACCACGCGCTTTGGCTAATTGCACAGCCGCAGAGCCAACCCCGCCCGAGGCCCCCGTAATTAAAACAGTTTCCCCTGGCTGTGGGTTTGAGCGGTACAACATGTTTTCGGCTGTAGAATATGAGCACGGAAAAGACGCCAGCTCAACATCGCTATAATTACTGTTAATTGTATAAGCATGGATGGAATCAACTACAGTGTACTGTGCAAAACCACCATCGCACTCTGAGCCAAAATACCATGGCGATTTAAGTGTTTCGCCATTAGCTTTTACTAAACATGGCTCAACTAGAATACGCTCGCCAATACGGCTTTTATCAACGCTTTCACCTACGGCTACTATTACACCACATACATCTGCGCCTTGAATGCGCGGAAAAACAAACGCATCACCAGACCAACTTGCATCGTCCTTACTGCTTTGTTTTTTAGCGTACCACGCTGTGCGAGTATTAAGATCGGTGTTGTTAACCCCCGCTGCCATAACTTTTATTAGTACATCGGTTTGTGCAAGCGCTGGCAGCGGTAAGTTAGTTGCGTACTTTAATACATCAAAATCGCCATGCTCAGTAAGCTGTACGCCATGCATTGTAGAGGGTAGATTTGGCATTGTTTGCTCCATTATATTAATTTAAGAATACTGTTTTTTGCTGATGTTACCGCCTCATCTCCCATAACAGGCCACGCACTTGACACGCCTTCGTGTAACAAAAACAGGCTACTAGCCAATGATGAATTTAATCCTTGCTCACCAAGCAGTTTTTTTACGTCATTTTTATGAGTTTGCACCGCACTGCTAATGGCTTCATCCTCAGGAAACGCCGACAACGCATTGATAGATAAACACCCATTAGGCGCAAACTCCACCATCCACGCTTTTAGTTGGTCAAACATATGCAAAACCGCCTCAACTCCCGGGGCTGGCGCGTCTTTAAGTAAAAAATTGATATAGCGATTATGGCGATACTCAAGCGCAGCAATGATCATTGCCTGTTTTGATGGATAGTATTTATAAAGAGTGCGTAAGCTAACACCACTGAGTTTTTGCAGCTTTGCCACGCTCGGTTCAGCAAAGCCATGTTGACTAAAAGCCACCTCAAGCGCAGCAGCTATTTCTTGTTTTAACATAAATCCCAACCAAGTAGAGTGAACATTCTACACATTATGGTAGAGCATTCATTCTACATGTCAACCAATACAGATTTAAGCACAATCAAATTTGTGAAAAGCTAGGGGTAGTTATTGATAATAACTAGAAAATACCCAGCCAGTAAAAATATGTAAGCTTATGTAGCGTCAAAAGCAATCACCTTCCTTTAATCTGAAAAAATTGCAGCTTTTTATGTGTAAAAGTTACAGAGTAATTCCGTGAAAAGCATTCGAAACACATTTAACTAAAATATATCAACAACTTAAAGCTTGGCACTTAGCTTGCTTTATCATTTGTAAGCAATTAAAGAGCAAGTAAAGGATTAGTCATGAATATATTTGAAGCGCTACGTAACGATCACGACAAACAACGCGAGTTAGTAGATGCCCTTATTCAAACGCACGGCGATACAACTGAGCGCCATAGGCTAATGGACGAGCTAAAAACCCAATTAGAAGACCACGCTAAGTTTGAAGAGCGTTATTTTTACAATCCACTTATGTTTGACGATTTAACGCACGAAAAGGCACGTCACAGCGTTGCAGAACACCATGAAATAGACGAATTAATAGAGCAACTTGAAGATACCGAGATGAGCTCATCTGCATGGTTAGTTGCAGCTAAAAAGCTACATCATTTGGTGCATCACCATTTAAGTGAGGAAGAACAGGAAGTTTTTCAATTAGCGGGTAAAGCGCTAACCGAAGGGCAAAAAGAAAACTTAGCTGAACAATACAACAATGCAATGCATTAATCACGATTAAATCCAACTTCCATACACTCCCTTGTGTACTTATTGGTTATAAGCCGCACGGCTTATAACCATTTTTTTTATTTGCTATTTAATAGTAAATTTAACATCTTGCTCGCGTAATAGGTAAAGCGCAAAACAGGCTGCCCACATAGGCCATGCAGTAAAAAATAGTAAATTATTAAAACCATCAATATACTGGTTGTAAGATGAAAGCGTTGATAGGCCGTGTATAACAAAAATTACGCCATAAGTAAGGCGCTTCTTAATACCTGCCACAAAAGCGAGCACTAGAATAAGCTGCAATGCCCCCAAAATATAGGCAACCACATCGGTAGATCCGCTGATCCCATAAAAATGCTCAAAAATACGTGCGCTATGCCCAGGATTAACAAATTTATCGAACGTCCACATAATCATTACAATAAATACGCCTAGACGTAATGAAAAAAGCGACCATTGCAGACGATTATAAAAATCAGTACTTGTTGTACCCGTCATAAAATTTCCTTAAAACTAAATAATTTAATGTGAAACTAGCTAGACCGCTTAATACATATTTTATTTCATCCGAGTGAATATTTTTTAATAGTGACAGTGCCCTACTTTACGATTGCTTGCGTATAAAACAGGAACTTATTATTCATACCTGTATCAACTGTGTAATTACACTAAACAAGCCACAAAGCGATGCTTAAAACAAAATGAAGCTGCCCAATACTATGCTAGACTTTTAACGTTTCATTCTAAAAAATAAAAAGAATTAATATTTACTGAAAGTTATTCACAAGGCCGCAGGTCTTTATTGCCACATTCACACTAACCAAAATGAGAACCCTTTTGAAACATTCATATTTGGCACTTTTTATAGCCGCTTCACTCACACCTAACTTTTATGCTCATGCGGCAGAACCTGTAAGCAATACCGATTCAATTGAACGTATTGAAGTGGCAGGCCAAACGATTAAATCTCAAGGGCTTTCTGTAAAAGATGCCAATATAAATGGTCCTTTTGGCGATAACCTAGCACTCCAAGATATAGCCCGCTCGGTAACGCCTATTTCAAGCGAGTTAATTGAGCAGCTAAACATTAATACACTACATGACGTACTCGCAGTAAGCCCAAATACGTACTCAGCAAGTGGCTTTGGTGCGCCAAGTTTGCCTACTATTCGTGGCCAATTAGGCGAGCTTTTTCAAGATGGCACACGTCGCCAAGCGGGTAATAATGGCTTTGGTGTGCCGTTATCGTTCAACTCTGTAGAACAAATAGATGTAGTAAAAGGTGCACCGCCGGTTTTATTCGGTTCAAGCCAACGTAACGGTGGTTTTGTAAACTTACATTCTAAAGCTGCCTCAACTGATGAAAATAAAGGCAAGGTTAGGCTCTCTGCTGGGCGCTGGGATCAATACAGTGCCCAAGTAGATTACACAGCGCCGATTATAAAAGACAAAGTGGGCCTTAGAGTCAGTTACGAGCACCTTGATGAAGGTAGCTACTACGATTACTCTGGCACTAAAAGCGATAGCCTATTTGCAGCGCTTAGAATTTTGCCAGACGACAAAAGCAGCTGGGATATTAACTTTGAGCTATACCAAGTTGAATTTACCGATAACGCCGGTATTAACCGTCCTACCCAAGCCTTAATTGATTATGGCCTTTATATTACCGGCCAAGGCGTGCAAGCCAATGGCAGCACAGTACCTGCAGCAGGTTCAATTGTATCGCCAACTGGGCAAGTAAAAATAGATCGTAGCACCGTACTTACCGACCCAGATAACCAAAACGAGGCAACCACTTATTTAATCCACAGCATTTATAAGCGCGAGCTAAGTGCTAATGCCTCGCTTAAAAATATTACCTATTTTCAGCATTTACAGCGTGAAGAAATAGCCCAAAACAGTTTTGTAGAAATTATTGACGGCGCCGATACCGCGCAAAACCGCACTGAGCTAACTTACCGCTGGAATAACGATCAGCAAACAATTTTTGCTTTTGACGTACGCTATAACAAAGTACTTGGCTACAGCCAATTTACTACTGAAGCCGACTTACCAATTGATTTAACAGGCCCGCTTTCAAACCGCCGCATCCCCCTAACCGATGCACAAAAAGCACGTTTAGTAGAACTAAGCCCCGGAGTGTATGTATCACCTGGTGGCCAATACGATGTAGATAACGATGGCAGCGGCGACTTTAACTTATCAGACACCACCGACTCACGCTCATGGCAAACCGGGCTTGCTATTCAGCAAGACTCAGATTGGGGCGATAAACTTCATACTAGCGTGGGTTACCGCATCGATTTTTACGATGTAGAAGCAAACGACCCTATTGCACCACAAGGCCAAGTTGCCGCAAGCGATAGCATTAACGAAACCCTGCATTCTGGACAAGTTAGCTTTAACTACAAAATAAATACTGACTATACCACTTACGGTGCAGCAAGCTATAACGAAGCCACGTCAAACAGTATGGCTGGCGGTACAACGCTTGGCAGCGATAACACCATTAGCGCACAAAATTTTGCAACCGAAAACACCTTAGTCGAGTTTGGCTTAAAGTACGCTCCAACCGACAGCGACTGGTACGCTGATGGCGCGGTATTTAGTCAGCGCCGTAGTTTACGTAATCGCGATGGCAGCAATACAGGTATTCGTACCACAGGTTTTGAAAGCCAAATATTTTACGATGCTTACCCTTATTGGTTAAGTGCGGGTTATAGCTACATAGATGCTCGTTACGACAATTCTGCAAGCAGCCAAGATTCTGCTCAGGTAATTGATGCGTTTGATAATTCGCGCCCAGATATTATTGCAGGTACGGGCGTTGGCGCGCCAAGTTTTACCGCGTTTGCACCTTCAAACCGCCAAGTTCAGGGCATTCCTGAGCAGTCGTTCAGTTTTAACGGAAATTATTCAATTAATTCGAAATGGCAAATGGGTTTTTCAGGTCTATATACAAAGAGTTACCCATTAGACTTTTTGGCAACAGTTAAAATTCGTGATCAATACACACTAAACGTTAATACTAGCTACGCATTTACGCCTAGCACTAAGTTGCGATTAGATGTAAACAACGTCACTAATCAAAAAAACTGGCGCCCAGTATTTGAAGGTGGTTACTTTGGTGCAACGCTGGCTTTTCCAGAGTTACCAATTAACGCAAAACTAACACTTACACATAATTTTTAAGAACGTTTTAAGAGAGAGAACATGATAAAAAAACTATTTTTGATATTGATTGCAGCGGTCGTAATAGGCATGTTCTTTCACTTTAATTTACATCAGCTACTTACACTTGAAGGCTTAAAAGGCTCGATGGAGCAATTTAACCAATATAAAGAGCAATCACCATTATTGGTTTTTGGGGGCTTCTTTTTATTATACGTAGTGGTAACGGCTCTCTCTTTACCGGGAGCGGCAATATTAACACTGGCCGCAGGTGCCTTATTTGGCTTAGTTGAAGGCTTATTGGTTGCCTCTTTTGCCTCTACGGTAGGTGCTACGCTTGCCTTTTTAGTATCGCGTTACTTATTGCGCGATACAATTAAACAGCGCTTTCCTGAGCGTTTAGACGCTATTGACGCAGGGGTGAAAAAAGAAGGTGGCTTTTACTTATTTACGCTTAGATTAGTGCCCGTATTTCCGTTCTTTTTAATTAACTTATTAATGGGTGTTACTGCAATTAAAGCATGGACCTTTTACTGGGTAAGCCAAGTAGGCATGCTGGCGGGTACATTTGTATTTGTAAACGCGGGCACGCAACTTGCGCAAATTGAGAGCTTATCAGGCATTTTATCGTTAGATCTTATTTTATCATTCGCTTTATTGGGTGTGTTCCCTTTTGTTGCTAAAGGAATCCTAAACGTGTTTAAAAAACGTCGCGTATACAAAAATTACACTAAACCTAAAAAGTTTGACCGTAACATGATTGTTATTGGCGCAGGTGCTGGCGGCTTAGTTACAAGCTACATTGCAGCAGCAGTTAAAGCCAAAGTAACCCTAATTGAAGCCGGCGAAATGGGCGGAGACTGTTTAAACTATGGCTGTGTGCCAAGTAAAGCAATTATTAAAAGCGCTAAAATTGCCGAACAAATTCGCCATGCTGAGCACTATGGACTTGATAACGCGACACCGCAGTTTTCGTTTAAAAAGGTAATGGCACGTGTGCACCAGGTGATTGCCGATATCGCCCCTCACGACAGCGTTGAGCGCTACACAAACCTAGGTGTAGATGTTGTAAAAGGCTACGGTAAATTATTAGATCCGTGGACTGTAGAAATTAAACTCAACGATGGCGGCACACAAACCTTAACCGCCCGTACTATTGTTATTGCCACCGGCGCGCGCCCATTTGTACCGCCATTACCTGGTATTGAAGAAACCGGCTATGTAACAAGCGATACATTATGGACTAAATTTGCTGAGCTTGACGAAGCCCCTAAAAAGCTTGTTGTGCTTGGCGGTGGGCCAATAGGTAGCGAACTTGCACAAAGCTTTGCCCGTTTAGGCTCAAGCGTTACGCAAGTTGAAATGAGCGATCGTATTATGATCAAAGAAGACCTTGAGGTATCTAAATTTGCTCACGAAGCGCTTACTGAGAGCGGTGTTAACATTTTAACCTCGCATCAGGCACTTCGTTGTGAAGCGCGCGATGGTAAAAAATTCATTGTAGTAAAACATAACGACACTGAAATCGATATTGAATACGATGAGCTCCTATGTGCTGTTGGCCGAAGCGCTCGTCTTAAAGGTTACGGCCTTGAAGAGCTAGGCATAGAAACTAACCGTACGGTAGTTACTAACGAATACCTAGAAACGCTCTACCCTAACATTTTTGCCGCTGGCGATATTGTAGGCCCGTATCAATTTACGCACGTAGCCGCTCATCAGGGCTGGTACGCAGCAGTAAATGGCTTATTTGGTAATCTTAAAAAGTTTAAAGTAGATTACCGTGTGATCCCGTGGACCACATTTATTGACCCTGAAGTAGCACGTGTTGGCTTAAACGAGCAAGACGCTATTGATAAAGGCATAGATTATGAAATCACTCGCTTTGAATTTGAAGAGCTAGACCGCGCCATTACCGACAGCGCAACAAAAGGTTTTATAAAAGTAATTACCCCTAAAGGTAAAGACAAAATACTCGGTGTTACTGTGGTATCTGAGCATGCGGGCGACTTAATTGCAGAGTTTGTACTGGCAATGAAACACGGTTTAGGCCTTAACAAGATACTAGGTACTATTCACAGCTACCCTACGTGGGCTGAAGGTAATAAGTACGCAGCGGGTGAGTGGAAACGTGCTCACGCACCTGAAAAAGTACTTAACATGCTTGAAAAATACCACGCATGGCGCAGAGGCTAATATGTTTAAAACACCTTTAAAAGCGCTCTTGCTAGGGCCTGCTTTACTTGCAACATCATTTGCAAGTAAAGCTCAAAACTTGCACGAGGACTGGAACGCATTATTAAACAATCATGTTGTGGCTATTAACCATGGTCACAGCACAGAGGTTGATTACGCAGCAATTAAAGCTAAGCACAGCGAGCTTAAAAGCTATTTAGATTCGTTATCGGCGGTTACGCAAAATGAATTTGATACATGGGAAAAACCTAAGCAGCTGGCGTTTTTAATCAACGCGTATAACGCCTTTACTGTTGAGCTAATATTAACTAAGTACCCAAAGCTTGAGTCAATTAAAGATTTAGGCAGTTTTTTTAGCTCACCGTGGAGCAAAGAGTTTGTGCCATTACTTGGTAAAACTCGCAGCCTAGATGATATAGAACATGGTTTAATACGTGGCAGTGGTAAATACAACGACCCACGTATTCACTTCGCTGTAAATTGCGCAAGTATTGGCTGCCCAGCACTACGTGAAGAGGCCTACACAGCCACTAATTTAGAGAGCCAATTGCAAGCGCAAACGGTGCGTTTTTTATCAGACATGACCCGTAATATAGCGCAAGATAACACGCTAAGTGTGTCTTCAATATTTAAGTGGTATGGTGATGATTTTGAACAAGGCTTTAAAGGTGCAAACACGTTACAGCAATTTTTTGCCCAATACCCCACTGCACTAAAGCTGATACCCGCTCAGCAAAAAGCACTTAAAAATGGCGACATGAAAATTAAATTTTTAGACTATGACTGGGATTTAAATGCTCGCCAATAAATGTTGGCAAACAGTATCGCGATACAGCCTATGCTGTGTCGCGTTTTGCATTTGCCTTGTTATCAGCTTTAAAAGCCTAGCAAGTACACAATTACAAAGCCGTTGGCAGCAAATTGAAAGCTTAGGTAAAAACCAAAGCGTCTATTTTTATGCCTGGGGTGGTGATGCGCAAATAAATGCATATATTCAATGGGCTGCGCAGCAAGTAAAAACCAAATACAACATAAACTTAGTCCATGTAAAGCTAAGTGATACCAGCGAAGCTGTAAGCCGGGTACTTGCCGAAAAATCAGCAAACAATAATGACAAAGGCAGCGTAGATTTAATTTGGATAAACGGTGCTAACTTTGCCACTATGAGCGAGCACTCATTATTACTTAAACAATGGGCTAATAAGCTGCCCAATTTTAGCTACACCGACCCTGACAATAACCCCGCTGTTACTTTTGATTTTGGTATACCCACTAATGGAATGGAAGCACCTTGGGGCCAAGCATCGCTTACCTTTTACTATGACAGTTTAGCAATTGACGGCTCTGCAAATAACACACTACCAACAACCCTAACCCAGTTACTTAGCTGGAGCGCACAAAACCCTGGGCGTTTTAGTTACCCAAAACCACCTGACTTTTTAGGCATGAGCTTTTTAAAATACGCGCTTGTTATGCTACATCAACAAAGTGATGACACACTTAAAGCGCAGTTAAATCAGCCGGCTACTGCAAAAAACACAGCCCAAGTATTAAACCCATTATGGAGCTTTTTAAATAAACTGCATCCAACACTTTGGCGCGGTGGTAAACACTTTATGCAAAGTGGTGCACAAATGCGCCGCTTAGTAGGCGACACAGAGCTAAGCATCGCGTTTACGTTTTCAGCGCCCGAAGTGCCTGCCGCCGTTAAACGTTATGATTTACCAAAAAGTATTCGCAGTTATGCAATGCAAGATGGCAGTTTAAGTAACACCCATTTTGTAGCCATACCCTATAATGCAAGCCACCAGCAAGGTGCGCAGTTAGTGGCTAATTTTTTATTAAGCCCAGAGGCGCAAGCTCAAAAACAAAAATCGCATATATGGGGCGATAAAACAGTACTTATTCAATCAACGCTAACACCACAGCAACAAGCCTTATTTAAAACAACGCAAACACACCCAAGCGCGCTGCCTTTAAATAGTATTAAACGCACGCTTAGCGAGCCACACCCAAGCTGGGTAAACGCGATTATGCAAGGTTGGCAAACTCGTTTTGGAGTAAGCCAATGAGTGTTGTTTCAAATAAATTAGCAGCAAGCCCAACGCTTAAACCACATAAAAGCGCTGATATGTTTAGTAAAATAGTTAAATTAAGCCCACGCTTTTTACTGGCATTGCTAATTTTACCGGTAATGGGCGGCCTGATTAGCGTGCTATTACCCGCTTTTGGTTATGCGCCGGTACTTGAACACACCACTGTTGGCCTACATGGCTTTGCTATGCTTATGCAAACACCCGGCCTAACACACATGGTTGGGCTAAGTATTGGCACCGGATTAATAAGCACCTTACTTGCTTTTATTATTACGTTAATGATTTTAGCGGCATTTTTTAATAGCTCGTGGCTTAACCGTATTCAACGTTTACTGAGCCCAATACTGGTAATCCCCCACGCAGCAGCGGCTATTGCGGTTGGTTTTTTAATTGCACCTTCGGGTATGATCTCGCGTTTAATATCGCCTTGGTTTAGTGGCTGGGAACTTGCGCCTAACGGCATGTTTCCGCATGACGCGTTTGGTATTAGTATAATTTTAGGCTTAACACTTAAAGAGCTGCCTTTTTTATTGTTAATGGCGCTGGGTGTACTTGCTCAACCTGAGCTTGGCAAAAAACTGCGCCAGCAACATAAAGTAGCGCTTAATTTAGGCTACTGCCCTATGACTGCATTTTTTAAAGTAATACTGCCAAGCCTTTATCCATTACTGCGTCTACCCATTTTAGCCGTATTGGCTTATGCCAGCGCAAGTGTAGAAATGCCCCTTATTTTAGGCCCCAATACCCCGCCAACGCTAGCAGTTGCGATTATGCACTGGTTTAACGATGTAGATTTAAACCTGCGTATTAAAGCGTCTGCTGGGGCGTTATTGCAGCTTGTGCTTACTGCTGGATTGTTAGCATTTTGGCTCAGCGGCGAAAAATCCATAAAGGCATTATTTAGTGATTTACTCACCAATGGCGAGCGAGAATACGGCGGCGTTTATTGGCAAAAAATAACAACCGTTTTAACTGTATTTGTAATCGTCTTTATATTGCTCTCATTAATTGGCTTAATTATGTGGTCGGTTGCCGGGTTTTGGCGTTTTCCAGCGGCCTTGCCTGAGCAGCTCACGCTACTTCACTTTAAAAGTGCGCTAATGCAAATGCAAAACCCGCTTTTTAATACCCTTGCTATAGGCATAGTTACAACGTTATTTGCCATTATTATTACGCTTTTGTGCTTAGAGTCAGAGCAGATAAGTGCCAAACCCCTATCGCGCTTTACCAGCTTAATTATTTATTTACCGCTGCTTGTACCAAGTATTGCGTTTTTATTTGGCCTGGTGTGGCTGCAGCAATTAGTAAATAATCAAGCCGCGTTTTTTAATGTGGTATTTACCCATTTATTGTTTGTATTACCGTATGTGTTTTTATCGCTTGCGAGCAGTTATAGACGATTAGACCCTCGCTTTGCTCATGTAGCAGCAAGCCTTGGCGCAACGCCCTGCAAAGTGTTTTTACAGGTAAAACTACCCCAGTTGTTTGCCCCTATTTTAATTGCGGCGGCACTTGGGTTGGCCATTAGCTTTGGCCAATACTTACCTACACTTTTAGCCGGTGGCGGGCGCATAGCAACCATAACAACCGAAGCGGTTACCCTTGCTAATGGCGCAAGTAGGCGCACTAGTGCGGTGTATGCCATTATGCAAATGGCATTGCCACTAATAGGCTTTATACTGGCGTGGGTGTTACCTAAGTACTTTTTTAAAAGCGCACAACGCTAACCCATAAATTAAAAGGTTTTTAATGCAGTCATCTTTAGAGATTAAAAATTGTGAGCTTTATCGTCAAAACCAGCAATTACTGAGCTTAAACGAGCTGGTAAAAGGCGGCGAAATACTTACTATTATGGGGCCATCAGGCAGTGGTAAATCAAGTTTATTAAATTGGCTTACCGGCACATTACCCACTGGTTTTAGCGCAAATGGCGAAGTGTGGCTTAACGGTGAAAATATTAATAACTTGCCCGCACATTTACGCCACATAGGTGTGCTTTATCAAGATGCGTTATTATTTTCGCATTTATCGGTAGGTGGCAACATTGCCTTTGCTATGCCTAAAGGCAATAAAAAACAGCGCCTTGAAAAAATAGAGCTCGCTCTTGAACAAGTAGGTTTAAAAGGCATGGCTAATCGCCACCCCGACAACCTCTCGGGTGGGCAACAAGCTCGCGTTGCTTTACTGCGTATGCTATTAAGCGAGCCAAGAGCGATTTTGCTTGATGAGCCTTTTAGCAAGCTCGACACCCAATTAAGAGTAGATACCCGTGAGCTGGTATTTAGCCAAATACGCGAGCATAAATTGCCCGCTATTATGGTCACCCACGATCATAGCGATGCAGAGGCCGCAAACGGCAAACTGATCACCTTAAATTTAGCCAAATAAACGCACAAAAAGTACAAGGCACCAAGCATGTTAGACAAATACATCACCCCGGTAATAAAGCCACTGTTAACACCCGTTGTAGCATTAATGCACAAGCGCGGTATAACGCCCGATCAACTCACTGTGGCAGGCTTTTTAATAGGGCTATTAGCTGTGCCATTAATTGCCTTTGAAATGTGGTACGCAGCGTTAACGGCGATTGCTTTAAACCGTATTTTAGATGGATTAGATGGCGCATTGGCACGCTATGCAAATTTAAGTTCAAGCGCTGGCGGATTTTTAGATATTACTCTCGACTTTTTATTTTATGCGGCCATTCCGCTTGGCTTTATTTTGGCAAACCCCGAGCAAAACGCCATTGCCGGTAGCATATTGCTGGTCACCTTTATAGGCACAGGCTCAAGCTTTTTAGCCTTTGCCATAGCCGCCGAAAAATTTAAGCTCGAAAAACCCCAGTTTAAATACAAAAGCTTTTACTATTTAAATGGCTTAACCGAAGGCACAGAAACCATCGCACTGTTTATTGCCTTTTGTATTTGGCCGCAGCATTTTGCAACTATGGCAAGTATTTTTGCTGCTGCGTGCGCGATTACGATTTTTACACGTATACATGGTGGGTATAACACGCTTAGACACCAAGAAACCGACGAGGTTACCCCCAATGAGTAATGAAGTTTGGTGGCGATTAGGGTTCTTTTTTAGCATTTTGGTTATTATGATGCTGTTAGAATCACGAATGCCCGCACGTAAATCGCCTATAAAAAGTACCACCCGATGGTTTGCTAATTTTGGACTGGTATTTACCTCATCATTAATTGCTCGCTTAAGTGTGCCAATAGGCTTAACCGCCGTAGCGCTTTATAACCAAGAGCACGGTATAGGTTTATTTAACCAAATAGCCACACCTAGTTTTGTTGCTATTATTTTAAGCATATTATTGCTTGATATACTTATTTATTGGCAGCATAGGCTGTTTCATCAGGTGCCTATTTTGTGGCGCTTGCACCGCGTACACCACGCCGATGCCCATGTAGATACCAGCACAGGTTTGCGTTTTCACCCTATTGAAATAGTACTGAGCATACTTATAAAATTGATTGCCGTAACCGCTTTAGGGGTACCCGCTATTGCAGTATTAATATTTGAAATAGCCCTTAATGGTTTAGCATTATTTAACCATGCAAATATTCGTTTACCCAATGCAATAGAAAAACCACTTCGATTAATTTTAATGACCCAAATACTGCATCGTATTCACCATAGCCAAAGTGTGAGTGAAACCAATTCAAACTACGGATTTAGCGTTATATGGTGGGACAAACTATTTGGCAGTTACAAAAATGAAGCGCAAAAAGTCGATAACGATATAGATATAGGCTTAAAAGGATACCCTAACCCGCAGCAAAACGCCTCGCTGTGGGGCTTGCTAATCATGCCTTTTAAAAATAAATAGCTGGTGCTATATAGCACCAGCTTACACGCGGTAAGCTGGTAAAATAACACGTTATAATCTTATAAATGTACCGATTAAAAACCCAGACAACAACATGCTAGCTCCGCTTATCGCGCTTTAAAAATGTTGCATATTAGCTAATTAAAAAACCTGCCAATAAACTTTAACCCACTAATTTTAAACATTATTCTATTAAAAATTCAATTTGGTAAACTGGTCTTACCGTAAACTAAATGTAAATAAAACACACAAATATGTTGACCATTTATGTAGCGCGCAATATTATTTGTAAGCGCTTACAAAAACACATACAAAATGTAAGCGCTTACAAAAATAAATATAGTTCTTTTAATAAATATAAACACGCATTCTGACAACAATCTGTGAAACCGGGGTTCAGCTATGAACATTGAAAAAACACACATTGCTCGCTTACTGGCTGCTATTTCGTTAGCGTCTTTAGCAGGCTGTGGTGGCAACTCTGCCACAAAATCTAATTTTGAAAATATTGACGTTTCTGAGCCAGTTTCAGATTGGCAATTAGTATGGAGCGACGAGTTTGAAGGCTCTACTATCGATACTAATAAGTGGAACTTTGAATTAAACTGTGATGGCGGTGGCAATAACGAAAAACAATGTTACACCGACAGCGAAGAAAATGCCTTTATACAAGACGGCGTTTTAAACATTGTTGCCCTACCCGCTGCAGAAGGCGCTGAAAAGCCCTACACGTCTGCACGCTTAAATACACGCTACAATGCTGATTTTACTTATGGCCGTTTTGAAGTACGTGCAAAGCTTCCTTCGGGGCAAGGCAGCTGGCCTGCGTTTTGGATGTTACCAACCGATGAAGAATACGGCACATGGCCGCGCTCAGGCGAAATTGATGTTTTAGAAGCAGTAAATCTAAAAACCGCTGATGAAGATGGCGGTGTTGAGTCTAGCATTCATGGTACATTGCACTACGGCCGTGCATGGCCAGATAACAGCTACACAGGCCAAGAATATAAATTTCCTGAAGATAGCAACCCAGCAGATGACTTTCATACTTATGCAGTAGAATGGCAAGAAGGCGAAATTCGCTGGTACGTTGATGGCTACCTATATGCCACACAACGTCAGTCAGAAGTGCGTACAAATGCTAATGGCGAAGCAGTAGGCCTTGCTCACCGTGGGTGGTTTGCAGAGTATTTTGAACAAGGTTCTGGCGAGCTTGAAACACACTGGGATAGCGCGCCTTATGATAAAGATTTTCACTTATTGTTAAATTTAGCCGTAGGTGGCGACTGGCCAGAAAACGTAAATGAGTTAGGCGTAGATGCCAGCGCATTTACAAACGGCCAAACGTTTGCAATTGATTACGTACGCGTTTATCAATGTGCATCAAACCCAGATACCGGCAAAGGCTGTGAAACTGTTCGCCCAGGTTACGATAGCCTAGACGATGCCCTGCTAGAGGGCGAAGCGCCCATTCCTAGCCCGCCATCTACCGGTATTGCTACACCATTAACTATTTTTAACGACAGCTTTAATCCTAACTGGCCAGCATGGGATTGTTGTGGTGGCTCTACACCTGCAATTGTAAGTGATGAAGAGCAAGGCGACGTTGTTGAATTTACAATAGGCAGCGAGCCTACAGTCGTTGGTTTTATTAGCCGCGATGCGTTTATTACTGACGAAAACGGCGCTGCAACGCCTTTTGATGCATCACCAATGTTAGAAGAAGGCTACGTACGCTTTAAAATGAAAGTAACCAGCGCACCAAGCGTGCCTGATACTACATGGTTTGTAAAACTTGAAAGCACAGAAGCATCAACTGATGCTGATATGCCGCTTACAAGTAGCGTTGAAGGCCAAGCACCTGTAGTGGGACAGTGGCAAACCTACACATTTTTACTTTCAGATCTGGCTGACTTAGATTTGGACGTAAGTGCAATTGACGTACTTATGGTATTTCCTGAGTGGGGCACGGGCGAAGCCGCAACCTTTTTAATTGATGACGTTGAAATTACACAAGACAACCTAGGCGCATCACCCGAGCTAACCATTTTTGAAGATGAGCAAAACCTAGCATGGCCAATGTGGGATTGTTGTGGCGGCTCAACACCTGTTGAAGCAATGGACGATGAAGAACACGGTTTAACTGCCGAGTTTAGTATTGGTGCAGAGCCTACAGTAATGGGCTTTAACAGCCGTGTTGAAGCAAGTGGTGCCGGTGAATCGTTTGATGCAAGCAGCATTTTAGATGATGGCGTTATTCAATTTGACCTAAAAGTAACGTCTACCCCTAGCGACCCCGCTACACCGTGGTTATTTAAAGTAGAAGCTAATGGCGCAACCTCGTTTGCAGAGCTTGAACTAACACAAAGTGTTGAAGGTGTAGCGCCAGTGACTGGCGAGTGGCAAACCTATACATTTAAGTTATCAGACTTAGCAGGTGCAGGCCTTGATGTAAGTGCAATTGATGTACTGATGATTTTTCCGGCATGGGGCGCAGGTGAAGGCGCGGTTTACCGTGTAGATAACGTTAAAATTTACAACCCTAATGCAGCGCCCGTTACCTCTGGCGAGCTAAACGTATTTACAGATACAGTCGCCGATCAGTGGAGTATTTGGGATTGTTGTGGTGGCTCTACACCAACTACAGAAACCGACGATGATCAGCACGGCGCAGTGGCTCAGTTTAGCATTGGTGCAACACCTACTGTAATGGGCTTTTTAGCCGATGAAGACGTATCGTTTGATGCATCAGCCCTGTTAGAAAATGGCGTTGTGCAGTTTGATTTAAAAGTAATAACAGCCCCCTCAAACGTGGATGCACAATGGTTATTTAAAATTGAATCAATTGGCGCTTCAAGCGCAGTAGAGCTGGCATTAGATCAAAGTGTTGAAGGGCAAACACCGGTTACAAGTGAGTGGCAAACATACACCTTCCCTATTGGGCAGCTATTTGATGCGAGCTTAGATATAAGCGCTTTAAACGTGATCATGGTTTTCCCTACGTGGGATATGGGCAACGGCGCACTATACCGCATAGATAACGTGATTATCGCGAATCCATAAAAACACACTACAATAGGCGCATATCGCCTATTGCTACACAACAACATTTTATAAAGCAGAGCTATTATGAACACATTCAATTTTAAAAAGAGCCAACTTGCGGCTTCTGTGTCTCTTATCATTGCTGCGAGCACGTTAAATACAGCTATTGCCGCCGAGGCAGACACAGCAGCATCTCCTGATGTAGAAGTTATTGAAGTAAAAGGTATTCGTGGTTCACTTATTCGTTCTATGGATATGAAACGTGATTCATCGGGCGTGGTAGATGCCATTTCAGCTGAAGAAATGGGTAAATTTCCAGACACCAACTTAGCAGAGTCATTACAACGTATTACCGGTGTATCGGTGAGTCGTGCAAACGGTGAAGGTAGCCAAATTACCGTACGTGGTTTTGGCCCAGAGTTTAACTTAATTACGCTAAATGGCCGCCAAATGCCAGGCACAGGTTATACGCGTTCGTACAACCTTGAAAACATTGCCTCAGAGGGCGTAAGTGCACTAGAAGTATTTAAAACAGCGCGCGCCGATGTACCAAGCGGTGGTTTGGGTGCAACAGTTAATATTTCTACTGCGCGCCCTTTTCAAAAGCCAGGCCAAAATTTTTCAGCCACAGTTAAAGCAAATCACGACTCATCAAACGAAGCCGGTGATGATGTAACTCCAGAGCTTTCAGCTGTTTATAGCAACACATTTGCAGATGACAGATTTGGTTTTGGCTTTTCGTTTTCGCATCAAGAACGCGACTTTCAAAAGCAACGTGCCAATATTCAAGGTTGGCAAGCCAATGTAGCTTTACCTGAATTAGATAGCAGTAACGTGGTTGATAACCGTACTGACCCAACAGGTAACTACTACTTCCCTAAAGACATGAATTACTCTATTGAAGATGTAGAGCGTGAACGTACTAACGGCCAAGTTACTTTTCAATACGAGCCAGTAGATGGCTTTGTAGCCACCGTAGATTACACAGCAAGTAAAGCGGTTACGGGCTCTGAAAGTATTGGTTGGGGTATTTGGAACGACTTTGGTAGCAATATTAATGGCTACGAGCTTGATGAAAACGGCACCGCTGTTTATGCCGATATTAGCGGTAACGATGCCTCGTTTACAGCCAACAAAGGCACCACAGAAGTAAAAGCACGCTCTATTGGTTTAAACCTAGAGTGGGAAATTAACGACACGTGGCACGTTGAACTTGATTACCATGACTCTAAAAATGAAACCGATAACGGCGCCGACAGCGGCCTAGGCAGTAACGGCCAAGTGATTTTAGGCTCAGATCAGCTTGCTAATAAAATTTACGATTACCGCACAGGCGAAATCCCAAGTGCACAAGTTAACTGGTTAAACGGCACAAGCGAATTAACGCCAGGCGAGATTGACTCTAACTTTAGTCAATTTACGCACTCACCGGGTGAATCAAACATTGAGCAATTACAATTACATACCACTTGGTACAACGAAAACTTTGATATTGGTCTAGTTAAAGTAAAATTTGGTGCATCGCGCACTGAGCAAAACACCGGCGGTTACACTGCATGGAGTGGCTTGGTGGGTGGCCCTGGCTTTAGCCCATCGTACACAGAAATATTCCCAGACAGCATGTTTACTCGCCATGATACGTCGGGCCTACTAGATCAATTTGCTGGCGGCGGCAGCGACTTACAACCAAGCTACTACTACACCTTTGATTTTGACGAAGCCGTAGCACGCCAAATGGCTTATTTAACAGCAGATGTAACCGGTGGCGATGCATACGCAGCCAACGCTTACATGGATGGTATTGATAGCGAAAGCTACGTAGAAGAAATCACAAACAGCTTTTATATTCAATCAAGCTGGGAGTTTGATGTAAGCGATTACTATGTAAAAGTAAACGCAGGTCTGCGCTACGAGCAAACAGATGTAACCAGTACCGTACGCCAACGTGTTGAAGAGCAAGTAAACTGGATCAGCGCCTCAGAATGGATAATGCAATATGCAGCTGGCGGCGATGATAACTTCTTAGAGCAGCAAGGCGATTACGACATACTATTACCGTCAATCGATGTAAGTGTTGATTTAACCGAAGACCTTGTAGCCCGTGTTTCATGGGGTAAAACAATGTCGCGTGCACCACTGGGTGATTTAGCCGGTGGCCGTAGCTTAACAGGCAGCCCAAAACCTGGCTCGCGCACGGGTAGCCAAGGTAATACAAATTTATTGCCGTTTGAATCAACAAACCTCGACTTATCATTAGAGTATTACTACGCAGAAGGCAGCTATGCCTCTGTTGGTTACTTTAAAAAAGACGTAGATAACTTTATTCAAACCACCATTACGCAAACCACAATTGATGGCCTATACGACATTTTAAACGGCCCACGTTACTTACAAGCAGTAAGCGATATTGAATCGCGCGGCGAGCAAGCAACCACCGACGCTATTTTTGCACAAATGATTAGCAATGGTTATGGCAATGCGAATGGCGTTATTGAGCCAAATAGCGATGACCCACTTATGGTATGGAACATAAGCCAGCCACAAAACACCGACAGCAAATCGGTAGATGGTTTTGAAGTGGCTGTTCAGCACTTAATTGGCGAAACTGGTTTTGGTGTAGGTGTTAACGCCACGTTTGTAGATGGCGATGTAGAATTTGATAGCGAAAGCCTAGACCAACAAGCTCCACTTACAGGCTTAAGTGACTCTGCTAACTTTCAAGGTTTTTACGAAAAAGACGGCCTATCGGTTAAAATTACTTACGCATGGCGCGATTCGTACTTAATTGGTGTAGGCCAAGCACAAGGCTCAGCCGATGCGCCACCGCAATATGCAAAAGCCTACGGCCAATGGGATATGAGCGTAAACTACGATGTAAACGAAAACGTAACCGTATTTTTTGATGGCATAAACTTAAATAATGCCACCGAAGAAGGCTACGGCCGTTACGAAGAGCAATTTTTATTTGCTAATCAGTACGGCCCACGCTACTCAATTGGTGCCCGTTACACGTTTTAAACTAATCCCTAGTTAAAAAGTTAAGCCGCTTGTTACAACAAGCGGCTTTTTTTATAACGTTTTTATCTGCTCAGGCAATACATTGGTTGTCCAATCAATGCCGTTATATCCCACATCGTAAAAGTCTCTTGCCCCATGTAGCGCATAATACAGTGATTGTATTTTGTTTTAACCAAGCCTAATTGCAATTACCACAAAACAACTAGTCTATTTTTTAGGCAAAGATCTAATGCATATTTTACTAAACTTCAAAGTTAAGATGGGAACAATACTTAAACTAGACACCCAATCTTAATTAGCAAACCAAGCTGTGTCACTAGGTTTATTTTTTTTAGGTTAATAATTTATTTTTTTAAGACTCTGTTACTTCTTTTTATCTACTAAATAAGTCACTTTCATCTATAAACCTAAATTACACGCATAAAAATAACTGCAATCTTGCAGTTTCAACTTTTCCACTGAGTAATTTAAGGTTTATGCCAATAGCTTAGTGCAGTTACTGATATTGGCTCGCCGTTTTCTGTTTAGATTTTCACAGTAACTTGCTTGTGAAGTGGGCCTGCCTACTGCTCCCTGAAATACGCGCGTAAATTGGGTTGTAAGCTTTAACCAGTTTTCTGGTGATATATTAAGCCTCTCTAGCATAGGAAGGGTCATATTATCTATATGCCCGTTTTTATCCTCTCGCATTACTCGCCCTGTTAGCTCAACGAGTTCAAGGTACGATTTAAGCTCAAACGGGAGTCCTTTTGGCATTACTTGACGTGGCATACCTGCAAAGCGAAGTAGTTGTTTTGGCTGTTTACCCTCTCTTGCGTATGTTAAGCGAACTTGAGCGCTGGTATGGTCTGAGTCTTCTGGTGTATTTGCTATATTGGCTCTGATGGGGTTTAAATCTACATACGCCATGCAGGCGGCAAGTGCTGCTTCATCAAGGAGTGCTTGCGATTTGAACCTACCTTCCCAGAAACGTCCTGTGCAGTTATCTTCTTTATTTGCTCTGCGAGCAATGTTTTCATTTAACAACCGCATAAACCAGCTAATGCTTGATAGGCGCTCTCGGTATTCTTTTACTGTTTGATTAAGAAAGATAAGTTCAACTTTACTTAGCTTTTCACCTTGTACATATTTTTGCGTTAGCAATGTACCTTTACAGAGTTTATGCCACCGAATAACAATCGCTTTATCATTTAGCCTATTCGCTTTTTTATCATCTACATACAGTACTAAATGGGTGTGATTGCTCATAACAGCATAAGCACACACGTCGATACAAAATACCTTCACTAATTCAAGCAACTTGTCTTCAACCCACCCTCGTCGATGCTCGTATGATTGACCAGTAAAATGGTCTTCACCACATAAAAATGCACGACGAACACAGCGCGAGATACAGTGGTAATATTTTGTATCAACCAAACTTACTTGTCGCTTTCTTGCAATTGCCATAAGACACCCTGCTTGTTTTTCATACTGACATAAGCCTAGTACTCAGTTAGCCAAACTGCAAAAATTAGGGTGGGTGTCGGCTTATTTCCTATGTCGTGCTTATTTCCTATGGAAGCTGTGCAATTAAGAGTGAAAGATATTGATTTTGATTACAGGTGTATTCAAGTATGGAATGGCAAAGGTAATAAACACCGTATTGTAACGCTTGCCACCGAACTAATTCCTATGCTGAGAAATCAAATTCTCCAAGTTAATGACTAGCTAAAACTTGATTTAAATAATCCAGAATATGCTGGCGTATGGATGCCTTATGCTTTAACAAAAAAATATCCTTCAGCTGCTAAGTCGCTTGCGTGGCAGTATTTATTTCCTTCTCATATATTAAGTAAAGATCCCCAAAGTGGTGAAATAAAACGACATCACTTTCATCACTCGTGTATAAGAAAAGAAATAAAAAAAGCCGTGCAAAAATCAGGATTAACAAAAATAATAACACCACATACCTTGCGGCATTCATTTGCAACGCACCTATTGCAAAGTGGCGCCGATATTCGCACGGTTCAAGCACAATTGGGTCATTCTGATGTCAAAACCACACAGATTTACACCCATGTTTTACAACAAGGAGCAAATGGTGTTGTAAGTCCATTTAATATTATCAGGCGAAAAAATGCGCTAGCGGAACATTCGCTTTGTAGAATAGAGCAAATAGCATTAAACGACTTGAACCATCTCCTGATTGCTCAAAGCAATCATTAAAGAATTTACCCTAACTTCTTTAGTCGCAGAAACGAGTTACGGCTGATAGCTAGCTCCTGACACTTTCTAGCAACTCGACATCATAAAACATTGATAATAATTGGCTTGGTATTTAACTGTGTTGGGTGGCGCTTGGCTTACCCGACCTACATTGGCATTAATCTGCCCGTAGTGGTCTTATCACTCCCACCTGTACTCGCGCATATTTACTTTATTATTTTTAAAACTAACCCCTTCAGATAACAGTTTTTGGCGTTGTTCTTGGTATTTATCACTGCCTTCGGGAAATGATATTTTTCCTTGACTGTTTACCACTCTGTGCCAAGGTATCACCGAGTCGTTTGGCATCACTTTTAATAATCGCCCTACTAATCGTGAATTTTGCGGGAAACCTGCAAGCGTGGCTACTTGCCCGTAACTTGCCACAAAACCTGCAGGTATATTTGCAATAATGGTGTAAATGAGGGTTTCTTTATCGATATCAGCGCTCATTAACGTACGCCTCACTAAGTACTTTAAATTGCTCCCAAATAGAGCGCGCAACAGGGCCATGGTGTATTGCATCACGCCTAAATGCACGTACTTCTATACCAAACTCATCTTCTCTGTCGTTTATATGTATTTGCTGTAACAGCCCGGCTTCTATTTCAGGGGCGCAATAGTCTATGTTCATCATTGCCCAGCCGGCACCAGCAAGCAAAAACGACTTTAAATTGGTTACATCGTCAATCTTCATTAAGGCAGAACCTTTTGAGTAAGAAAGCTTGTCGCTGTCTATGCTTAAGTCACTTTCAAACATGGCTAAACACGGGTAATTTTGTAGCTCGTTAAAGGTCATGTGCTTAGGGTATTTATTAGTAGATGCAATAATACCAATATTTAGTTTACCAATAGGCAAACTTTCTAGATGCCCTGTTGCATGGAATAAATCAAACCAAGGGCCTATGCCTAGCTCTACTTGACCGCTATTTACTTGCTCTAAAGAAACAAAGCGTTTGCCGCTGGTTAAATTAAACTCTGTACGCTTAAATAGTCTAAAAGTATTATTTATGATCTCGTTATAACTATCTTTATGGCAAATTTGCTCGTAGCAAATGCGATATTGTGGCTCGTTACCCAGTGCAAGCTCTTTGGCAAGCTGCGCGAGCTCATCATTTGCATGCAATAGTTGTTGTGCTTCGCGATGAAAAACACGCCCTTTTTCAGTTAACTGTAATCGGTACTTGGTTCTATCGAGTAGTTCAAAGCCAATTTTTGCCTCTAAGTTTTTAATTGCTAAGGTAAGCGCAGGCTGAGTTTTATGCAATTTAAGCGCCGCGCCACTTAAACTTGCACTTTGCACAATGGCATCTAAAATTTGTAATTGATTCAGCTTCATACTGCGCTCAACAAGATCATAAATAAAACTTATACTGTTTCTAAAATTTAATGAATTTTATTTTATATGGTTGCGGCGTATCCTGCACTTAATTATTTTGCCCATCATTGCCACGGAGAAGACATGAAACTCTTTCGTCTATGTATACTTACTACGACTTTACTTACCTTAATGGCCTGTTCAGAGCCAGAGCAGCAAGTAAAAGAAGAGCCCATTAGGCCTGTTAAGTTATTTAATATAGGACATGATTCGCAAACAAATGTACGCAGTTTTCCTGCTGAGGTGGTTGCAAACCAAGGCTCGTACTTAGCATTTAGAGTCAACGGTGAGTTGGTAGAGTTTCCGGTTTTAGCAGGTGAAGAAGTTAAAAAAGGGCAGCTTTTAGCAAAGCTCGACCCAGAAGACTTTCAATTACAGTACGATGATAGAAAAGCCCGCTATGAACTTGCTAAATCGCAACTTAGTCGTATTGAGCAACTATACGAGAAAAGAATCGCCAGTCAATCAGAGTACGATGAAGCGTTGGCTAATATGCAAGTGGCAGAGTCTGCCTTTAAAATTGCCGAAACCAACCTAGAATACAGCGAACTACGCGCCCCATTTGCAGGGACCGTAGCCAAAGTATTTGTTAAAAACTTTGAAAACATTCAAGCCAAGCAAAACATATTACGCTTAGAAACACGCGATTTAATGGATGTTGAGATCCAAGTGCCTGAAAAAATAATAGCGCGTATCAAAAAAGGCAGTGACTACCACCCAACCGTTGTGTTTGATGGTTTTACTAACAAAGAATACACCTTAGATTTAAAAGAGTGGGATACGCAGGCCGACCCAACCACACTCACCTACAAAGTTGTTTTTTCGTTGCCAGTACCTAAAGACTTTAACTTACTTGCAGGTATGACGGGCCGTGTATTTATCGATTTATCAAAAGTAACCAGCTCACAAGTGGCTTATACTATTTTACCTGTAGAGTCGGTTTTTTCGGAAGCGAAAGAGAGGATTACAGATAACGCCTATGTGTGGATATACAACCCCGAAACCGGCGTTGTTAATAAACAAGCCGTTAAAGTTGGCCAAGTTCACCGCGACGGCATCGAAGTATTGAGCGGTGTTAAAGAAGGGCAAATTGTCGTTTCTGCTGGCGTGCATTCATTAGATGAAGGCATGAAAGTACGCCCATGGAATAAAGAGCGAGGCTTATAATTATGAGCTTTGCGCAACTCTCTATTGAGAAAAAAGTAATTAGCTGGATGTTTGCACTACTGCTGTTAATTGGCGGGAGTGTGTCGTACTTTGATTTAGGCCAACTAGAAGACCCAGAATTTACGCTTAAAACCGCTATGGTTATTACTATGTATCCTGGGGCGTCACCACAACAAGTAGAGGAAGAAGTCACCTTTCCTATCGAAAACGCAATTCAGCAACTCCCTTACGTTGATTTTGTAACCTCTATTTCGTCAAATGGTAAGTCGCAAATATCGGTAGAAATGAAAAGCACCTACCGCAAAGATCAGCTGCGCCAAATTTGGGATGAAATGCGCCGTAAAATAAACGATTTAGCGCCTTCACTCCCAAGTGGTGTTTACCCGAGCACTATTTTAGATGACTTTGGCGATGTATACGGCGTTATGTATGCGGTTACCGGCGATGGTTACTCTTATGATGAACTTAAAGATTACACCGATTACTTAAAGCGTGAACTCGTACTGGTTAAAGGTGTGAGTAAAGTAACCATTGCAGGCGAGCAACAACCACAAGTGATGGTTGAAGTGTCTACCCGTAAATTAGCGCAGCTCGGTATTGCCCCAAGCCATATTTTTGGTTTACTGCAATCGCAAAATACAGTCTCTAATGCAGGTAAAATTAGAGTGGGCGATGAGTCTATACGCTTTCACCCAACCGGCGAATTTAAAGATGTTAAAGAGCTCGAAACCCTACTTATATCAAAACCCGGTGCTAGCGAGCTTATTTACCTAGGTGATGTAGCCAAAGTATTTAGAGAATACGCAGAAGTACCCAACAATGTTATTCGCTACAACTCAGAGCAAGCACTTTTAATTGGCGTTTCGTTTATGAATAGCGTGAACGTAGTTGATGTAGGTAAACGTATTGACGAGCACTTAGCAGAGCTTGAGTATCAACGACCACACGGCATTGATGTTAAATCGGTATATAACCAACCTAAAGAGGTAGAAAAATCGGTAGATGGCTTTATTGTTAGCTTGGTAGAGGCTATTGCCATTGTAATAGTGGTACTACTGATTTTTATGGGATTAAAAAGCGGTATTTTAATTGGCGGGATTTTATTACTAACCGTTCTAGGCACCTTTATATTTATGAAGTTGTTTGCCATAGACCTGCAACGTATTTCTTTGGGTGCGCTGATTATTGCCCTTGGTATGCTGGTAGATAACGCCATTGTAGTCACCGAAGGCATATTAATAAATTTAAAGCGTGGCCAAACTAAATTAAAAGCGGCAGTTAATATTGTAGAGCAAACCAAATGGCCGCTACTAGGCGCTACAGTGATAGGTATTACAGCGTTTGCCCCTATTGGCTTAAGCTCGGATGCCACCGGTGAATTTGCGGGTAGCTTATTTTGGGTGTTGTTTATATCGCTGTTATTAAGCTGGATCACCGCCATTACGCTGACCCCATTTTTTGCAAATTTAATGTTTAAACAAGATGAGTTTAAAAAAGCTAAAAATGCTGAGAGCAAAGAGGAAGATGACGACCCGTACCAAGGTTTTATTTTTACTGGCTACAAAGCACTACTAGATAAGTGTATGCATTATCGTAAAACCACACTTGTGCTTATGCTTGTGCTGTTATGCTCGGCTGTGGTGGGTTTTGGTGCGGTTAAACAATCGTTTTTCCCTGCATCTAACACCCCTATGTTTTACGTTGACTATTGGCAGCAACAGGGCTCCGATATACGTGCAACGCTCGAGGGGATCAAAAAGCTAGAAAACTATTTGCAAAAAGAAGAGCTAGTAGAAGAAATAACCAGTACTACAGGCCAAGGTGCGCCACGCTTTATGCTCACTTATGCACCGCAAAAGTCGTACTCGTCATACGGGCAGCTTATTATTCGGGTTAAAAACCGTGAAGCGGTAGCTGTTGTTATGCAAAAAGTGCGAGAGTACTCGAAAAATACACCTCTCTCAGCTGAGTTAAAAATTAAGCCAATGGAAATTGGCCCCAGTACCGATGCTAAAATTGAGGCCCGCTTTACAGGCCCTGATCCTGTTGTGCTACGTAAACTTGCCGCAAAAGCTGAAGAAGTAATAGCGCAAGACGACGGTGCATATAATATTCGCGATGATTGGCGCGCACGTACTAAAATGATTCGCCCACAATTTAACGAACAAAAAGCACGTCGCTTGGGTATCAGTAAATCGGATCTTGATGATGTATTGCTAACTAGCCTATCGGGTAAGCAAGTGGGCGTATATCGTGATGGTACGCAACTGCTGCCTATTATTGCCCGCTCACCAGCAAATGAGCGCCTAAACGTAGAAAGCGTTCACGACTTGCAAATATACAGCCCAGTACTGGGGGTATTTGTGCCTGTAACACAAGTGGTTGATGAATTTGTTGTTGAATGGGAAGACAGCCTAATTATGCGCCGCGACAGAAAGCGCACCATTACGGTTATGGCTGATCATGATGTGTTAGGTGATGAAACTGCCGCTAAGTTATTTGCACGTGTACGCGGCCCGGTAGAAGCAATTGAGCTGCCGCGTGGCTACACATTAGAATGGGGTGGCGAATATGAGTCGTCGTCGGATGCACAAGCTGCTATTTTTGGCTCATTACCGCTAGGTTATTTAGCAATGTTTGCGGTAACCGTACTGCTGTTCAATTCACTTAAACAGCCTTTAGTTATTTGGGCTACAGTGCCACTTGCCATTATTGGTGTGAGTGCAGGCATGTTAATAATGAATGCACCATTTAGCTTTATGGCGCTACTTGGATTACTGAGTTTAAGCGGAATGCTAATTAAAAACGGTATTGTGTTGGTTGATCAAATAAACCTTGAGCTTCGCGATGGTAAATCGCCTTATCAAGCTGTATTTGAATCGGGCGTTAGCCGTGTACGCCCTGTTGCCATGGCCGCTATTACCACCATTTTGGGTATGATCCCGCTGTTATTTGACGTGTTCTTCCAGTCAATGGCGGTAACGATTATGTTTGGTTTAGGCTTTGCAACCATACTTACGCTTATTGTTGTACCTGTGCTTTACACTGTGGTGTTTAGAATAGACTACGAGCCGAGAACGTAATTCAAAACTAAAGCCAACGTTTAAAACGCAGCTATCTCAAAGTAGCTGCGTTTTTTATTATATTAACCAAGGTTAAAAATAGACTTAATAAGCACCCTCGCACTAATACTAAGTTATATATGTATTCTCTTTGGCTATTTATTTAGGGCTTTATTTACTTTATATTGACGCTGTGTTTAATTACAAAAACGCTAAATGACAGCAAAGCAACTTTTTCGACTCATCATTACCACAAGTTTAGTATTCCCCCCCATATTATTTATTGCTTGGGATGAAAACCTAGACCCGCCATTTATAGCTAATGCTGTATATGATTTTTTAACCCACACGCTGCTGCCTGCTCTATCAGTTGTGCTAAGCATTGCAGCAGGTATGTACGGGTACAAAAAGTACAACGAATGTATAACCTTTAAAGCAAATTTTAAAGATTATGTAGGGCCTGTTTATCTTTCGAGGTTAAATTTGCAGCAGTGTGTTTGGCATTTAGGCAAGGCAGAGCCTATGTAGTGTGGTTATTCCCCATAAATAGGCGATAACGTGGAATAAATGCCAAACATGCGCTGCCCGGAGGGTTCTGCCTAGGGGCAATTTACTCTTTGTTGCTCAGTTTTTACTTAGTCCACTAGGTTACAAACCTCGCGCCACGATTAAACCGCCCCTAGTTTGAACAAATTTTAATCCTGAAAGGTCAACAGGCCCTAGCACGATGGAAAGCTTAGGGGCTGGCTGGGTATTTTGTTTATACCGGTTTTAGTTTATTTATGGCTGTGGGCTAGTTTTTGTATTTCTATAAAGCTTTGGACTTATTATTATAGCGAGAATAGCTGGCAGCAAGAGTACCAGCTACTGGCTGTAGAGGCCTGCCCGCGTGATTACGAATACAGCTGCGCAAAACTGCTTGTGCTTGATTTACAAACTTATAGAAAACGCTCTTTTAGATGGTATTTAGATAAGCAAAAACTAAAACGGTTAAAAAATGAAAAAATAAACATCGTGGGCGTTAAAAGCCCACTCGGGTATTTTGTGCATCAAATACAGTGGTAGGTACGTTATTTTTTTAAACTTAATGTACCAGACAAGCGCGATTTACCGTTTGATGACTTTTTGTTGTTTGCGTTTTTGCTATCGCCTTGAGTATTTTTAACTACGCCCCCTTTACCTACATAGGTGGTTGAACGCTTTTGAAAGAGGGTGTTATTTCTTTGAGTGCGAGTCCCTCGCTCATTATTAAATGCACGTGGGTTTTCACCCTGAAAATTACGCTTTTTAGGCTCACCTTTGCTATTGGCATTTTGCTTATTAGTATCAACCGAGTGCTCTTGGGTTTTACCTGAGTCGGCAATTGAGTCGTTAATTTGCGCCATTTCTACGTCAGTTAAATGTCGCCATTGGCCAACCTTCAGCCCCTTTAACGTTACATTCATAATACGCGTACGCTTGAGGGTCACCACTTCATAACCTAGGTATTCACACATACGGCGAATCTGGCGGTTTAAACCCTGCGTGAGTACAATTTTAAACTCTTGCGGGGCTGTTTGCGTCACTTTACATTTTTTTGTAATGGTATCTAAAATAGGAATACCGCTGGCCATTTTAGTTACAAATTGGCGATTGAGCGGTTTATCAACTGTCACCACGTATTCTTTTTCGTGATTATTACCCGCTCGCAAAATTTTATTAACGATATCGCCTTCGTTAGTTAAAAAAATTAATCCTTCTGAGGGTCTGTCTAATCGGCCGATAGGAAATATACGGGTGGGATAATTAACAGCTTTGACAATATTGCTTTGAATTTTACTCTCTGTGGTACAGGTTATACCCACTGGCTTATTATACGCAATATACACGCGCTTTGGTTTTTCGCGCAGCGGTTTTCCATCCACTAAAACAATATCGGTATCGGCCACTTTTACGCCCATTTCAGGGGTATTACCATTAACCGTTACACGACCTTGCTCAATATATTTATCGGCTTCACGGCGTGAGCAAAACCCGGTTTCACTAATAAATTTATTTAAACGTTTTAATTCGGTCATGGCACTCAATGGTCCTAATTTTAAAGGCGACTAGTGTAAACTACATGCCATTATTTTTCGCCCCTAATTTAAACCTTTACGCATTAATTTTTGCAATTTTAGCTTTGGTTAACCTACGCCAAACATATTCCAGCGGCCCTTGCTCATAATAGCGACTATGGAGCGCTGTAAATAAGAGCTGTACTACAACTAAACACGTAGCGACTATCCAGTAGTCTAGCCTGTTAAAACTTAATACCCACTGTGGATACAGCACTTTATAAAGCAGCAGCTGCATAAGTGTTTGGCAAATATATAAAGTAAAGGCTAAGCGCCCAGCTTGCTGAATAAGCCGGCCCACATAGGCACGATTACTACAAAATCTAACAATAAGGTGGATATACAATATAGCCATGAACAATGCGGCAAAGGTATTTATAAACTCTTGTATGGCGTAACCTGCTCCCCCAGTAAACTTTGACGCATAGAGCCTCATGCCTGAAAAAATGAAAGCACCAGCTATACAAACAATAAGATGGGGTTTGGTTAAACCTTTACTAAAAACCTCATTTTTAAATAAATAGATGCCTATCAGCATTAGCCCCACACACAGCCACATGAGCATGACCGGCACAGCAACCAGCATGAATATATTCATACTTAGGTTATTAAAAAAATAATCAACATAATGAGGGCTATATAAGTCTGTATACTGCGGCGAATCACGGTAAATCACCTCATCTGGTACACTAAAAAGTACCAACGCTGTGGCTACACAACCAATTAAAAGAAACTCCCCCGCCCTTTTTACAAGTAGTTGATTATTACTTTGTAGGTATTTAAGGGCAAACCAGCCCGATACGCCGTATAAAAATAAAATGTCGCCAGCCCACAGTAAAAAACCATGAGCCAGACCAAAAATAATTAGCCAATGCAGTCGCGCTTTTAAAGGCGCTGATGATTTAAATTTTTGCCATTGAATATAAAGCCCAGCGCCAAACAATAGGCTAAAAAGAGTTCTAAAACGCCCATCAACAAGAAACGTACTAAAGGCATGAATAACGGAATCACTAAAAGGAGGTGTCGATAAAGGGACATACACGTAATCTATTAAACCAAATCCATAGCCATTCATATACACCAAGCAAAGCACAGCAATGCCACGAATAAAATCCATATTATAATTTCGCATAATAAGCGGCTATTTTCCTTTAACTATTCTTTTTATAATTATCTGCCCAATCTACGGCTTGATTATATAACCCTGGCAGCACATCACTTTTGACATTAAGTAATATAACGGCTTTTTCTACTGTCCACCAGCTACCTGTTTCGTAGGCTTTAACAACATTTAAAATATAATATAGGGTGTTTTTCTCATCTAACAAGGCTGCTTTAATTTCATCAGGAAAAGGTAGCTTTTCAACAAGTAAACTCATTGGCTGATCAAGTATTGCATCTAGTAACGAAAAAAGCCCTGTTAAAAATGCTTCCCCGTTAAGAGATTTAGACACCCGCCCTGCTAATAGCTCACAAAAGCGTGCTCTAACTACACACACTTGCATTAATTCTGCCGGCTTTTTACCCGCGGTGTGCGCGGTAACAATTAAACTGACAAACTTTTTTAAACGCTCATGCCCTAAATACACTAACGCTTGTTTAATGGATGATATTTTACTCTGAATTGGAAAAACACCACTATTAATTAGCCGCATAAGCTTATAAGCCAAGGCGGCATCAGCTTCAAAGAGCGCAGTAATTTGCTTTATATCGGGGTTTGTCTTCATTACTTGCGCGTAAATAGCCACCACTAAGGCATAGTTATAATCAATGTCTTGCTGTTTGTGCATTGTGGGCTTGGCAAAAAAGTAGCCTTGAAAGTAATCAAATCCCATTTTATGTGCTTGGTGATAATCGGCTTGGGTTTCTATTTTTTCGGCTAATATCTTTATTTTTTTATACTGCTTTAGCTTATCGACAATATCAGCAATATCTGACAAAGGCGTTTGCGCAATATCAAACTTTACTAGCTTAATAAACTTTAAAAAACGCTCCCATTGCTCGTTATAAACAAAGTCATCTAATGCGAGTTTATAGTTTTTATGAAAAAGGTCTCTGCAAAGCTGATAGTTATCGTCGGTGGGTTCAATGGTTTCTAACAACTCAATGACCACATCTTTACAGGGTAAAAATTCGCACAGATTTTGCTTTAAAGAATCTGGGCCTATATTTATCAGCGCTGTTTTGCCTGACGTAATATGGCGTGTGCCCAGGTTAAGCTGGTTTTCCATTATTAGGCGGGCAGTGGCTTGACCTTCTTCTATAGCTGGAAAAAAGTTTTCAGCACTATTACGAAATAAAAGCTCGTAAGCAACTACATTTTGCTTACGATTGAATATTGCTTGCCTTGCAACAAATACAGACACATTACCTACTTTTGATTTTTACTCTCCAACTAAGTAATTAATAGCGTAATCAGGGATAAAAGTCACTTTAGATGGGTTTAAATGTAAAAATTTAGCAATACATGCTCGAAATATAATCAGCAGCGACCGTTTCCCACGAAAAACGTGCGCCTTTAGCATTAGCTGTAATGTTACTCCATTGCTTAGGATTTTGCTGTTTTAGCGTGAGGGTTTGCGTTAAGCAGGTCATTAACCCATCAACTTGCTCACCCAACGAGCCGCCAGAAAATGCAAAGCCATTGTTGTTGTGGCTTACGGTGTCTTTTAAACCGCCAACACTGTGAACTAAACACGGTTGCCCTGCGCGCATAGCAAGCATTTGACTAATTCCGCAAGGTTCAAACGAGCTTGGCATTAAAAATAAATCCCCAAGCTCATATAGGCTATCGCCAATACCTTGCCCATAACCTTTTAAAAACAACAAGTTTGCATTGCGTGCCATGGCCTTAGTAAAAATACTTTCAAGGGCTTTGTCACCAGAGCCTAAAATAATAAGACGGCCACTAAAACGGTTAATTATTTCACACACTTTATCAAGCGCTAATCCGCTTCCATACTGCTTGCAAAGTAATAGCACCTTTTGCTCGGTCAGCCTGCCAACACTTGTTACTAGGGGCCCGTCTATTGGCGTGTTTTTAAACTGCAGCATGCGCTGATGCGCAACATAGTAGCTGGTTTCCAGCTGCTCATGTTTTGCCATCCAGTTAAATAAGGTCTGTTCAATACGCTCATACAAAAGCGATAAAGTAACCTGCTCAGGGTTTTGCTCAGGATATTCACAGCCATTTAAAATTCCCACCACCTTGCCTTGAGCCGATTGATTTTGTAAATCAAGTTCTAAACCTTCTCCACCAAAAAAACCTTGCTGATAATTACTTGGTTTAAGTACCTCAGTACTGTAAGTAGGTGAGACTAAATGCACTTTATCTGCCAAATTAATAGCGCTGCGCATAGGGTTAAAGCAGTGTGGGTAACGAGGGTCACACAAATGTTGCCCGTTATAACCTAACGAAGGAAACCAGGCCTCTAAACTCGAGTCGTCGTGTTTAAAAGGCCTGATCCCTTGCAGTGCTAAATTATGTACTGTGTAGGCAATATGTAAATTAGCAAGCGTATCGTAGCGTTTATCAAATTTTAATAACACGGCAACACACGCGCTGTGCCAATCGTGTAAGTGCAGTGCTTGAGGGCGCTTTAATAACCCTTGTAGTAACACTTCACATATTGCGGCACTAAATAATGCATATTTGCTTGCATCTGTTGCAAAAGGTCGCCCGGGTTCGTCATTGCAATACACTGAACCCGATTGGCTAAACAGTGGGTGCGAAATAACAAATTGATTAATGTGTGTGTTGTCATCACTTATTTTAAATAAAGATAATACCTGTGGCTGCGCTCTAAATATAACAGTGACAGCACCTATATATTCACGTTGCAGTTGCTCAAACCCATAATCAGGAATAACAACATCTACACTCACGCCTTGTGCGGCTAGTGCTTTTGGGGCATCTCTGACTACATCTGCTACCCCGCCCACTTTAGCGTTTGGTAAAGCATCGTTTTCTGCGGCAACCATTAATACATGCATTTATTTACTACTTCCTTAACCATTGTTATTCGCATCCAATTTTAAGCGAACTTTTTATTTTCGTGTGCTTGACGTTCAAGCTTTTTAGCAAGCTCTGTGAGCATATCACGGGTCACAAGGACTATGCCTTTTTTAGACACCCTAAAGCCATTTTCTTCATCGGCTTTTCTATCGTAGCCAATTTCAAGCCCTGCGGGTAGTTCACAGCTTCGATCAATTATGGCTCGCTTAATTTTACAATGACGATTAATAACAGCGCCGGGTAAAATAACCGATTGCTCTATTTCGCAAAATGAACGCACATGCACGTTAGAAAACAGCAGTGATTTTCTAACTACTGAGCCCGATACAATACACCCTCCCGATACCGTAGAGTCTACCGCCATACCGCGTCTATCTTCATCATCAAAAATAAACTTAGCCGGTGGCAGCTGTTCTTGGTAGGTCCAAATAGGCCACGTTGGATCGTATAAATCTAGCTGTGGCTCGGGCATTACCAATTCCATGTTGGCTTCCCAGAATGAGTCTAAGGTGCCTACATCACGCCAATAAGGTTGCCCTTCTTGCATGGGATCTCTAAACGGAAACGCATACACACTGTGCTCTTCAATAATTGCCGGAATAATATCGTGCCCAAAGTCGCGGCCAGAGCCTTCATTTTCGGCATCTTTTTTTAACTGCTCAAATAAAAACTCGGTATTAAACACATAATTGCCCATAGAGGCTAAGCAAGTCCCTGGCTTACCAGGGACAGAGCTTGGAATGGAAGGTTTTTCATCAAAACGGCATACCCTATTTTTTTCATCAACCGTCATAACTCCAAAGGTATCTGCGGCCTCTTCAACAGGTACTTCAAGGCAACATACGGTCATATCGGCGCCTTTTTGCACATGCTCGGCTAATAGAGCGCCGTAATCCATTCTATAAACGTGATCGCCTGACAAAATCATTACATATTTTGGCAGTTCATGGCGAATAATATCCATGTTTTGAAAAACCGCATCGGCAGTCCCGCAATACCACTCATCACCATTACGCTGAGATGCGGGTAATATTTCAACCGACTCACCTAATTCTTTTTTAAAATGGCCCCATGCGCGATTAACATGGCGAATTAAAGAGTGCGATTTATATTGTGTTGCTATGCCTACACGCCTCACCCCTGAATTAATACAATTAGATAAAGGAAAATCAATAATACGGTGCTTACCACCAAAATAAACTGCGGGCTTTGCGCGCCAATCTGTCAACTCGTGTAAGCGTGAGCCGCGTCCACCAGCTAGTATTAACGCGTACGTATCTCGAGTTAAATTACTTATATAACGATTTGCATAACTAGGCATAATACTCTCTCCGTTTAGTCTGTGCTCTTAGTGGCATGGCTCGTAGTTGTGTTTAAGTCTGTTTCACTAATAGTTAGAGGGGTTAGGTGCCAAATATCTTCACTATATTGGCTTATGGTTCTATCACTTGAAAATACGCCACTTGCGGCCGTATTTAAAATACTCATTTGCGTCCAATGCGTTTGGTCTTGATACGCAGCCTCAACCTGTTTTTGCGCTGCCACATAACTTTCAAAGTCATGTGCAACTAACCACGGATCGTGAGGGCTTTTAATAGCATTAATAATGTCGTCAAATAAATTAGGCTCAAACAGGTTAAATTGCCCGCTTTCGAGTAACTGCATTACGTGGCTTAGGTCGCTGTTTTGCGCTATTAAATGACAAGGGTTATAACGCGATTTAATATCATCAATTTGATGAGCTTGCGCACCAAACAAAAAGAAATTATCAGCGCCAACAGCGTCTCTAATTTCAATATTAGCCCCATCTAACGTACCAATAGTAAGCGCACCATTCATCATAAACTTCATGTTGCCAGTGCCTGAAGCTTCTTTACCAGCGGTCGAGACTTGCTCTGATAAATCGGTTGCAGGGCAAATAGTTTCCATTGCGGTTACATTATAATTTGGCAAAAACGCAACGCGTAAATAAGGTGCTGCAAGTGGGTCTTTATTAATAACCTCAGCGACGTTATTAATGAGCTTAATTATTTTTTTAGCCATGTAGTAACCAGGGGCAGCTTTCCCCCCTAGCAGCACACAGCGCGGTACTAAGTTTGTAGTATCGCCTCGGCGTATTCGGTCATATAAGTGAATAACGTGCAGTATATTGAGTAGCTGGCGTTTGTATTCGTGAATACGTTTAACTTGTACGTCAAACATCATCTCTACATCAAAATCAACACCGCAGCGCGCTTTTACTAAATCGACGAGACGTTGTTTGTTTTCGCGTTTAACATTTTGCCATTGCTGATGAAACGCCCTGTCGTCAAAGTATCGGCGTAATTGGCTTATATTTGCAAAATCGCTGACCCAGTTTGAGCCAATTTTTTCTGTAATTAGTTTGCTTAAGGCAGGATTACAGTGTGCTAACCAACGCCTTGGGGTAACCCCGTTGGTTTTATTATTAAACTTGTTAGGCCAAAGCTCATAAAAGGTTTTAAATAGCCCTTCTTTTAAAAGTTGGGTATGTAGTGCGGCCACACCATTTACCGAATAGCTACCCACAATAGCTAAATACGCCATGCGTATTTGCGGCACGTCGCCTTCTTCAATTAACGACAGCGCACGCTGTTTAGTTACATCACCCGGCCAATGCTGAGCCACTTGCGCTAAAAAGCGGGCGTTTATTTCATAAATAATTTCTAAAATTCGCGGCAGTAGTTTTGCAAAAAGCGGCACTGACCATTTTTCTAATGCCTCTGGCAATAGAGTGTGGTTAGTGTAAGCCATTGTGCTGGTTGTAATTTCCCACGCGTTATCCCAATCAAGCTGGTAGTCATCAACTAAAATGCGCATCAGCTCTGCCACGGCAATGCTTGGGTGCGTATCGTTTAATTGAAATACATGATGTGCAGCAAAGTCACTAAAATCTTCGCCGTACTGTTCAACCCAATGCGATACGATATCTTGAATGCTCGCTGATGATAAAAAGTACTGTTGGCGCAATCTAAGCTCTTTACCATTTTCACTACTGTCATTTGGGTAAAGCACCATTGTGATTTGCTCTGCTAAGTTTTTTTGCGCGACGGCTTCTGAATAACTCCCCGCATTAAACTCGGTTAAGTTAAATTCGTCAGTCGCTTCTGATTTCCATAACCTTAGCGTATTTACAATATCGTTTTTATAACCAGGAATAGGCACGTCATACGGCACAGCCAATACATCGTGACAACCAACCCATTGGCGGTGCTCTCGGCCATGCTTATCGGTATAGCTTTGTACGTGCCCAAAAAACTTCACACGTTGTGATTGCTCTGGTGCGGCAAGCTCCCACGGATGCCCCTCACGTAGCCAGTTATCGGGTTGCTCAACTTGGTGGCCATTTTTTAATGATTGGTTAAACATACCGTATTCGTAGCGAATACCGTAGCCAACCACAGGAAGCGCAAGGCTTGCACAACTATCTAAAAAGCAAGCGGCTAAACGGCCAAGACCACCATTACCAAGCCCGGCATCGTGCTCTGCTTGGGCTACGGTTTCTATTGTTGTGCAATATTCTTGCAATGCACTGAAGACTTGCTCGTCTAAGTCGAGGTTTAAAATGGCATTACCAAGTGCTCGCCCCATTAAAAACTCTAATGATAGGTAAGCGGTTTTACGGCGTTTTTCTTGCTTGATTTGTTGTTTGGTTTCTCTGCAACGTGCAACAAGTCGATCACGAATAGTAAGCGCCAAGGCATGATATAAATACAACTGTGACTCACCCACTTTGTCACGCCCTAAACTGTAATAAAAGTGCCGAGTTAAATCGTCTTTTAAGGTGCTTTCATCAATTACAGGGCCTTCTTGCCACCCTTTTACCACACACACATTTTCGTCTTGCTTAGACATGACCTACGTCCTCTAAATTTGCACTAAAAACCCAGCTACTTTGTGCTGAGATTTCGACTATTTCATCCTCTTTACTGCTTAACGAGGCGTTATGTACACTTGATAAAACCATGTCCCACTGCGCTGCTATAGGCGATGGGGGTAACTTACAAAAAACTGTTTTTTTACTGGCATTTAAAATGATTAGTAAGGCGTGTTTATTTTGCTTATCTAACAAGCTGTATATTAAAAGTTGTCGGCTTGACTCGTGCCAATGCGCATCGGTCATTTTTACGCCCTGCTCGGTAAACCATTTAACCGTAAAGCGCTCATCAATATCTTCTGAAAACACGCTGTGTTTAAACGCACTGTGGCCGCGTCTTATTTTTAATGCATCATCAATAAATCGAGTTAAGGAATGATTTAGCTGCGAGTCTTTCCATGCTAACCAACTGGTGCGGTTATTTTGACAATACGCATTATTATTGCCCCCTTGTGAGTGGCCCATTTCACTGCCTGAGGCAATCATAGGTACTCCTTTTGAGAGCAAAAGCGTAAGTAAAAAGTTTTTTTGCTGCTGCAACCTTAGGGCAATAATTTTGGCATCATTAGTAAACCCTTCAACACCGCAATTAGTTGAGTGATTAGCACTGTGACCATCTCGGTTTTGCTCGCCATTTGCTTCATTATGTTTATGCTCATAACTCACCAAATCGGCAAGCGTAAAACCATCGTGGCTGGTAATAAAGTTAATGCTATTGAGTGGCCCGCGCTGGCTGTGCTCAAAAATATCAAATGAGCCATGAATCCGTTTTGCCACATTTGCAATAACACCTTCTTCACTTTGCCAAAACCGGCGTATTACATCGCGGTATTGATCATTCCACTCACGCCAAGGAGCTGGAAATGCGCCCAGCTGGTAACCGCCTGGGCCTATATCCCAAGGCTCACTGATGAGCTTTACTCGGCTTAAAATAGGGTCTTGTTCAATGGCCTGAAAAAACGCATGAGCGGTATTAAAACCATGTGCATTTCGTCCTAAAATCGTGGCTAAATCAAACCTAAACCCGTCTACTCCCATTACTTGTACCCAATAACGCAAGCTATCCAGCACAAGTTTTAAGGTTTTAGGGTGATCAATATTAATGGTGTTACCGCAACCGGTATCGTTAATGTATACCTGAGGTTTGTCGGTAACGGTACGGTAATATGCAAGGTTGTCTAACCCTCTTAACGATAAAATAGGCCCATCCACACCAGCTTCTGCGGTGTGGTTATAAACAACATCTAAAATAACCTCTATATCCGCTTTATGAAGCTCGCTGACCATTTGTTTAAATTCATTAATATCATCATTAACCAAATAATCTTTATGTGGAGTAAAAAAGTTAAGTGTGTTGTAACCCCAGTAGTTTTGTAGTCCTTTTGCTGTTAAAAACTGCTCACTTATAAAAGCATGTACAGGGAGTAGCTCTAGTGTGGTAACCCCCAAATTATGCAAATGCTCAATAAAACTAGGATGGCTTAAACCTAAAAACTTGCCTTGCAAATTTTTAGGAATATTAGGGTGTCGGCATGTGGTACCTTTTACATGACACTCATAAATAACGGTATTACACCAACTATGGTTTGGCTTTTTATGTTTATAAGGCTGGCTATTAATAACCCTCGACTTAGGTATATCAATGGCATTATTAACAGTACTTTTAGTACCAATTGGCATTTGCCCGTAATGGCGCTCGCTCCAAGTAAACTCGCCAAATAAGTCTTTTGCATACGGGTCAATAAGTAGTTTGTGCTCGTTAAACAATAATCCTTTTTCAGGACTGTACTCCCCCTCAACCCGGTAACCATACAAAACGCCTTCACCAAGTGGCGCAACATGGGCTGTCCATATACCGCCTTCGTTGATATGCATGGTTACTTTTAATATTTCAGAGTGCCCGCTTTTATCAAATAAGCACACGTATGCTTGAGTTGCTTTAGGTGCATACAAACTAAAGTTGACGCCGCCGCTGACAATGGTTGCGCCAAGTGGCTGTGGTTGCCCATGTGCAACCTCAAATCGATTACTCATCTTCAACCTTTTGTAAGTAAATAGTCGTCAGCCCGCCAATAGCAATACTAATGCACTGCGAAAAGCCATGAGCGCTTGCCTTTTGGCTACTAACAATAGCGCTTTTGTTGGCTGTTACTTTAATGCCTGACCCAAAAAAAGTGTCATCATCGGTGTTTAAAATAACCTTGTATTTACCCGCTGCGGGAACCCCAACTTCATAGTTTTGATAAGAGACAGGCGTAAAGTTTGCAATGACTACAATAAAGTCGTGGATATTTTTTGCATAACGAACAAAGCTAAATAAACTTTGCTCGTTATTGTTGTTATCTATCCATTTAAAACCTGCCGGGCTTGAGTCGAGTTCATAAAGTGCAGGCGACTGTTTATAAATAGTATTAAGCGTTTGCACGGTACTTTGTATACCACGGTGGCTCTTATGCTCTAGCAAGTGCCAATCAATAGAGTGGTTGTGATCCCACTCTTTTCGCTGTGCTATTTCACCGCCCATAAACAATAGTTTTTTACCTGGGTGCGCCCACATAAATGCGTAATAAGCACGTAAATTGGCAAATTTTTGCCAATCATCGCCAGGCATTTTTTCAATTAACGAGCCTTTACCATGAACAACCTCATCATGACTCAGCGGTAAAATGTAATTTTCACTAAATGCATAGACCATAGAGAAGGTCATTTCGTGGTGATGATGTTGCCTATAAAGAGGATCATGTTGCATGTAATTAAGGCTGTCATTCATCCAGCCCATATTCCATTTATAACCAAAGCCTAAACCATCATGTTCAACACTTTGCGTAACACCAGGCCACGCTGTGGACTCTTCGGCTACCATCATTATGCCTGGATTATTTTTATAACTACGTAAATTTACCTGCTTTAAGCACTCAATAGCGCCTAGGTTTTCTCGTCCACCGTAGCAATTGGCAACCCACTGCCCTTCTTTACGGCTGTAATCAAGGTAAAGCATTGAAGCAACCGCATCTACACGAAGACCATCAAGCGCAAATTGCTCTAACCAATACATGGCATTAGAAATTAAAAAGCTTTTAACCTCGGGACGATCGTAATTATAAATGTAGGTATTCCAGTCAGGATGAAACCCTTGTCGAATATCAGCATGCTCAAATAAATGTGTGCCATCAAAATGATGTAACCCGTGCGGATCACTAGGAAAATGGCCAGGGACCCAATCGATGAGCACCCCTAAATTTGCTTTGTGACATTGTTCAATAAAATATTTAAAACTAGCGTAATCGCCAAAACGGCTCGTTGGTGCAAATAACCCCACTGGCTGGTAACCCCATGAACCGTCGAACGGGTACTCACTTATGGGCATTAATTGAATATGGGTAAAACCCATCTCAAGTGTGTAATTAACAAGTTTATGGGCAAGTTCGGTGTAACTTAAATAGCGGTTTTCCTCGGCCCTTTGCCATGATCCTAAATGGACTTCATAAACACTTATGGGTGCATCTATGTGGTTTCGCTTTTTGCGATTTTTAAGCGCATAGTCACTGAGTGTAATGCCTGAAGTTTGCCGCTGTAATATGCTAGCTGTTCCTGGCGCTTGCTGCATTTTAAAGGCAAATGGATCTGCTTTTTCAAGCACATCGCCTTGCTGTGTCACAATAGAAAATTTGTAGCAAGTATTTGGTTGAAGTGCTGGAATAAAAAGCTCCCACACACCAAATGCAGGATGAAAACGCATATAATGACGACTTGCTTGCCATACATTAAATTCACCTATAACCGATACACTGGCCGCGTTAGGGGCCCACACACAAAAACGCACGCCATCAATACCTTGCTGGTTAATAAAGTGCGCGCCCAAGTGTTTGTGTGCATGTTCTAAAGTACCTTCATTGAATAAATACATAGCATCAACGTCAAGGCTACTCGCAAAGCTATATTCATCATAAAAACACACTGTGGTATCTGCATATTCAACATTGCATTTGTAAGGCCCAACAGGCAAGTTATCCAATGTGGCAATAAATAGATCGCTATTGTTATAGCGTGTAGCTGCAAACTCATTACCTGCAATATTAAGCGTCACATTTTTAGCGGCGGGTAAAAACACGCGAATTTCGTAACCATTATTATGCGCATGCGGCCCTAAAAAACTAAAAGGGTCTTTAAAACGACCGTTTTGAAGTGCGTTTACCTGTGCATCGTAGTGACTGTGCGATGAGCCCTTCGGTGTTAGACTACTCATGTTCTTTCCTTATTGAATTAACAGCAGCCAAGGTACTGGCATTATTTTGAAAAATTTCTTCGCTTGTATGAGTTAAAACACGGCGCCAGTTGGGATATTGCGTATCAGTACCGGGTATATTTACTGGGTACGTTTGTTTATCTAGATCATCAAGTTGAAGGGCAAATAAACGACTATCACTGTGTGCAAGCGCTTTGGCAAGATCTGCGTAAACATCCATGGCATCACTTGTTTCGTTAAGCTGTTTTACACTGTGAAAGCTTAAAAATCGCAGTAATCGTTGTTTTTCTTGTTGTCGTTCTTGCAATAGTTGTTGATATTGCTGAGCATCAATAAGCTGATGCTGACGTTTAATATCTAAATCATCTGCTTGCCACCAGCCGCAAAATGGCGGTACATCATGATTGGCTATCATAATTAAACAATGCTTAGGAAGTTGTTTTAATGGTAAAAATTCTCCATCGTGTTGTTTTTCAAAATAAAATAAACTATTTGAATAAATACCGCTTACAGCCAGTGCATGTTTGACCTCAGGTGGGACAATACCTAAGTCTTCGCCTATCACAATACACTGGTGCAGATGAGACTCTATTTTTAGAATTGCCAGTAAGTATTCAAAAGGGTAATACACATAACAACCATCCTGAGTATTGTTATTTTCAAAGCACCACCACAAGCGCCTAAGAGCCATGACATGATCAATGCGTAAACCCCCAACGTTTTGCATATTTGAACGAATAAGTGAACGGTAAAATGCAAAGTTATCGTTTTTTAATTGTTGCGGGTTGAGTGCAGGTAACCCCCAATTTTGCCCCGATTGCGCCCAAGGATCTGGTGGTGCTCCAACATTCGCGTTATTACTAAAAAGTGATTGCTGAGATTGATATTCAACACCGTCCCCTGCGCAACCAACAGCAAGGTCATTAATTAAACCTATTGCCATGCCTTTGTTTAAGCAACGCTGCTGACAATGGCTTAATTGTAATTTTGCTTGCCATTGTAGGTAGTAATCAAAAGTAGGATTGGCTGAATTGAGCGTAGTTAGGGTCTGGGCGTTTTGTTCGCAAAACTTTGCAAACTCATCGCGCCGAGAAGCGCTGCCATGTGCTTCGAAATGACTAAATAGCGCTTTAAATAATGCATATTTAACTGCACTTACTTTTTCATAATTGATAAACTGTTCACCGCTGTTTAAAAGCGCTTTTACCTCATCACTGTGTAACAAAGCATTTAACTGCGGATTGTTTTTAGCATCAGCTGATAATTCAACAGATATATATAAAGGGTTTAACAAAGCACGGCTATTAGGGCTATAGGGACTGGCTCGCTCACTTTGCTGGGCAAATAACAAATGTAATGGGTTAAGTAATATGTAGTCCATGTGCTGTTGTGCACATAAATCACATAGTTCTAGTAAATCATTAAAATCCCCTACACCTAGGCCTGCTTTGTTTTTAACTGTGTACAACTGCAGCGAAAGCCCAGTGCGCTTAGTGTCATCTACTTGAAAAGCTTTTTCTGGGGTGGCCCACAATTGAACCTCTTTGCTTTGCTCTCCTACACTAACCTGCGCCTGATGGTAACCTACCGGAATCGCTCCTATGGGTACTGCTACTTCAATGTAGCGCACGCCGTGTGCATAGTAATCACCAGTAATGGACAAATTGTGTAAGTTCGCATGCTCAAAAGTGACGTTGAGCTGTGATAATGTAATAACTAAAGGTAAGTCTAGTTGACGCTCGTCGATGCGAATATAAAAAAGGTTATCAGTTAAATTAATTAAGCTGGTATCGGGTGCTAACTCTAACCAAGGCGCAACATCTAATTGATAATTAAGCTCTGTAATTTGCTGCTCATCATCCGTATTCACACCACAACATTGTAAGGCACGTTTGCGCGTGTCTTCGCTAAATATAACCTGCTCGCCCGTGTATTTAGTAAACTCATAACCAATACCGTGCAAATAAAACAACTGCGAGAGTGCGTCCATTTACTCACCTTAATTTATGCGTTGAGTATCCACTATGCTATTTTCTGTGCCAAAACTATTAGGTAGGTAATCATCTGCTTGGTGGTCGTTGTCCCAAATATTACCATTAATTAAATATCGAAAATGAAACTGCTGATCAACCGGTAAGCGCTGTTTGCATTTAAATACCCCTTCTTTTTTATTAAGCTTCATGGGCACTGGTTGCCAATCGGTAAATTCTCCAAGCAAGCTTACTTGCTGTGCATCAGGATGGGTAAACTCAAAGGTAACTTCAGCTTCATTTTTTGTTTTAAAAAAACGTTTATTCAACATAGTAGGCTCCAACTAATCCAAAATGGGTACTTAATCTTTGCCACAGGGCCGATATAACACTTCAAAGGGCGATGTGGGGTGCATTTAAACATCAATAAACACAGATTATTCAAACAAATTTTTATTTACGCATTATTACAGTGCAAAAAAGTTTTTTAGCTGCACATATAAGGTGAGATTTCGATAAAAATTTCGTTTATTAATGACAAACTAATGAAAAGCAAGTATTGAACCACTTTAATCATTTTTTATTATTTATGATCAGTGTTCAAATCTAATGAGCAAAACTAATATAATATAAAATTCTTTCGTTATTGATGTGCTTAAGTAATAATACGCAGCATCTTATGTATCTGAAATAACAAAAATTTCATGTTGAAAAAAAGCATATTATTAACTACGTTAGTTGTTTTTATAACACTTACCTCATTTGTAAGCCTTTCTGCGTATACCCTTTATAGTAAAAAGCAATTATCAGTAGATCCCAAATTAAAAGAAATTTCAGGTATTGAGTTTGATAAAAACAATCGTTTGTGGGCAATTAACGATGGCGGTGACGATCCGAAGCTGTATCGCTTAGGCGAAGATGGGGCGATTGAAAAAGAAATCCTAGTTACTAATGCTAAAAATATTGACTGGGAAGACATGACACAAAATAAATTTGGTCATTTTTTCTTAGGTGATTTTGGCAATAATAAAAACGATAGAAAGTGGTTAACTATTTATAAAATAGAAAATCCTATTGATATAAAAACAGAGACCACCGAAGCCGAAATTATTAAATTTACTTATCCTGAAATGGACGGCACCCCCATTAAACCTAACAAACGCAACTTTGATTTAGAGGCTTTTGTAGAGTACAAACGCCATTTATATTTATTTACCAAAAATAGAACCGAACCTTTCGATGGCATAACCAATGTTTATAAAGTGGGCGATCATGCCGCTAATTTTGATGCACAGCTAATTGATTCATTTCAAACATGTACAACCCTTGAAAAACTATGTTGGATCACATCCGCTGCGCTTAGCCCAGACAGAACTAAACTTGTACTTCTGGATTCGACCAGTATTTGGCTGTTCGAAAATTTTAAAGGAGATAAATTTTTCTCTGGTGATGTTTCTCGAATAGATTTAGGTATTGTTACGCAAAAAGAAGCCATCACTTTTTATGACGACAATACCCTTATCTTTACTGATGAAGAATTTAAAGGCTTAGTAGGTGGAAATGCATACGTAATAAAATTAAATGAAGCAAAAAAAACGATTATTAAAAAAGCACCCAAACCATAAGGGGTTTGAATAGCCACACTATTTGTAAGGTACAGTTAGTGTACTGGGTGATTAAAGTGCTTTATGAACCTTTAACGCAGCATATCACCATTAAATGCGCTCAGCGCTTTTTCTACATCGATACCTAAAATAAGAACACCGGTATGCTCACCTTGCACCGTTTTTATAGGCACACTAAGCTGTACTTGAAAATGATGTGTTGACGCATCATATTTAACACTACTAAAGTGATACGCTTTAGACTGCTTATATACAAGGCTAAATTTACTCTCATCCCCCTGCCAATAATCGCTGGTCACTTTACTGATAGCCACATTTTTACCTTGCTTATCGGTCACTATAGTTTCTGTTATGACGCCATCGAACTGTGTTTCCCACTGCTTTAAATATAACGAGGCGTCAGTTAACAGCATATCATTTGCTACAACCTGCTGATGGGCTTTAACTTCCTTTACCCAGTTTTCATCGGCTAAATCAATTGCCTGCATGCTTAGTTTTACTAGGTTACTTTGCGCCACTGTATCAAAAATTATTGGGTGTGAAACTAATGCCCTTGTAGGCTCCGATAACTTATTTAAAATCTGTACTTGTTCGTCTTTAGATAATAAAAACGGTGCAGGGGCACATTGTGGAATAGTTTCGTCAAATTTTTCTAAAAAAGAGGGATATAAATCAATAAGTTTATTCGCTGCAAATACACCTAAAGGTACATAACGATAAAATGAGCGTTGATAAACACTCCCATCAATACCTAACTGCCTAGCTGTTTCATTAAAATCGTCTAAATCAAGTAATATTTTATCCACTCTATGATGATGAAGCACGTTGACTATTTCTTCGAGCGAGTTCATTTCAACTATTGAGGTTATATCTTGCGTTTTAAACCAATTAGCTTGATAACTACCATGCACAACGCCATATCGTAACTTTTTAGGATCTTTATTAACGCTTTCGGGGTGAGTAAACCAGTACCAATTTTCTAGATAAATAGGTGACGATAATTTACCATATTCGCTCATCTCTGATGTTAAGTGCGTTGTAAAGTAGCCATCTAACCTCTCATGCTTTACCTCACGACGGGCTCTAAGCCAAGGTAATGTTTGCAACTCAAAGGGGGTGTCCATGTTTTGTAATATGCATTCCACTTGATGTACAGCATTATCTGGCGTTGTAAGTGATACGTTAGTACCAAATTTTAAAGGTTCAGTAAGCGTTAAAAATGCAAAAAGTAAGGTTGCTGGCATAATCCGTTGCTGAATAATTAAATCTATCTGGCAAGTATAGTCAGCCCTATAAAAAATACATAATTTGAATACATTTAAATGTTAAATAAAATCAATAAGTAACATTAATGTATTATCATAGGTCACGTTAACGCTTAAATTTTGTTTCTAATATTACCGACGACGTAGTGCGCTCTACGCCATCTAAATTACCTATATCATCAAGTAAGTGACTTAGCTTTTCTAAATTTTGCGCTTGCACTACAGCGATTAAATCAAACTCACCACTTATTGCATAAAGCTGAGAAATAGCATCAATTTGTTTTAGCTCTAAATTGGTTTTGGTCGTGAGTTTTTGCATCACTTTTATAGACACATGAGCCGAGACCATACTACTTAAATAGTCTTCACCGTAATCTACGCTATACCCTTTTATAACACCGGTTTCTTCAAGCTTTAACATACGGCTTTGCACGGTAGAGCGCGATAAATTAAGCATGCGCGCTAAATCAGAAATACTTGCACGTGCATTTGTTTTTAAAATTGAAAGTAGCTTTTCATCTTGTGGAGTTATCATATTGCTTATTAATTTCGTTATTTTAACTTTTATTGTAATCATTTTTCACAAAATAGCACTGCAAATTTAACCTACAACCTTCGATAATAACCACCAATAACTAAAATCATCTAGCTAAAAAACGCTAACGTTTTTATTTTGCTAATCTTTATTCAATATTCACAATTTTTAGGTGTACATAATGCAAGTAACCAGAGACTTATTTAACGATGTAATGGTGCCAAACTACAACCCATCGGCAGTGGTTCCGGTGCGCGGCGAAGGGTCACGTGTGTGGGATCAAAATAACAATGAGTTTATTGATTTTGCAGGCGGTATTGCCGTTAATTGTTTAGGCCACTGTCACCCAGCGCTGGTGTCTGCATTAAAAGAGCAAGGCGAGAAAATTTGGCACTTATCAAATGTAATGACTAATGAGCCAGCACTGCGCCTTGCACAAAAAATGGTTGAAGCGACTTTTGCAGACAAAGTGTACTTTGCAAACTCAGGTGCAGAAGCCAACGAAGCAGCTCTTAAACTTGCTCGTCGTTTTGCACTTGACGAGTATGGCGAAGAAAAGTCACAAATTATTGCCTTTAATAAAGGTTTTCATGGCCGCACATTTTTTACAGTAACGGTGGGCGGGCAAGCTGCTTACTCAGATGGCTTTGGCCCTAAACCTGGCGATATTATGCACTGTGATTACAACGATATTGCAGCATTTGAAGCACTTATTAGCGATAAAACATGTGCCGTAATGATGGAGCCTCTACAAGGTGAAGGCGGTATTATTTCACCGACCGACGAATTTGCTAAAAAAGTACGTGAGTTATGCACTAAACATAATGCCTTGCTAATTTTTGATGAAGTACAAACTGGGGTTGGCCGCACTGGCGATTTATACGCTTACGAAGGTTTAAGTGTAGTGCCTGATATTTTAACGACAGCTAAAGCGTTAGGTGGCGGCTTTCCTATTGGTGCAATGATCACTCGTACACATATTGCTGAGCATTTAAAAGTAGGGACACATGGCTCTACATACGGCGGTAACCCACTTGCTTGTGCCGTAGCAGAAGCTGCCTTTGATACTGTAAACACACCGGATGTACTCAACGGCGTTAAAGAGCGCGAGCAGTTATTCCGCGATGGTTTAAACGCTATTAACGAAAAATACAACGTATTTAGTGAAGTACGTGGTAAAGGTTTACTTATTGGTGCTGTATTAAACGAAAAATTTGAAGGCCGTGCCCGTGACTTTTTAGTTGCTAGTACTAACAATGGCTTAATGAGTCTAGTAGCTGGCATTAACGTGATTCGTTTTACCCCTTCTTTAGTTATTCCATTTGAAGACATTAAAGAAGGCCTAGCACGCTTTGAAAAAGCAGTAAGCGACGTAGTAAACGGCTAATTGACATAGGCGCTCCGCAAGGCGCGCTGTTGGAGAAAGTAATAAATGCAAGTATTACGCCCTATTACAAAAAAAGACTTTGCTGCACTTAAGCAAATTGCAATCGAATCAGGCCATGGTTTTACCTCACTTCCGGTGGACGATCAGCAATTAAAAGACAAAATAGACCGCGCCGAAAAAAGCTTTGCTAAAAATATTAATCAACCACTTGATGAAAGCTACCTATTTGTTTTAGAAGACTCAGAAACAGGTGAAGTGGTTGGCACAACAGCAATCGAAGCCGCTGTAGGCTTATCGGTGCCACTTTATCACTACCATTTAGGTAAAACCGTACACCACTCAGCAACGCTTAATGTTTACAATACCGTAGACATATTAAGCATGTGCAACGACTACACCGGTTGCTCTGAAATATGTACGTTGTTCTTGCGCGAAAATAGCCGTAAAGGCTTAACCGGTAGATTTTTATCACGCTCTCGCTTTTTATTTATGGCGCAACACAGCGAACGCTTTGCCGATACCGTCATAGCTGAAATGCGCGGTGTAAGCGACGAAGACGGTCATTCACCGTTTTGGCAATGGTTACAAGAACATTTTTTTAGCATTGAGTTTCCTCAAGCCGACCATTTAGTGGGTCTTGGCGATAAAGTGTTTATTAGTGAGTTAATGCCTAAATACCCTATTTACGTAAACTTACTCAGTAAAAAAGCCCAAGCAGTTATTGGTAACGTACACGATAAAACAAAACCGGCGCTCAAACTGCTAGAAAAAGAAGGGTTTGAACACCGTGGTTACGTTGACTTATTTGATGCAGGCCCAACCGTAGAAGCAAAGCTAGGTAATATTCGCAGTATTCGTGAATCTCAAGTATGCCCTATTACCATTGGCGAGCTGGAACCTATTAGCCAGCACAGCTCAGATACTTTAGCTATTTGTAATCAAGGTGTCAGTGGGTTTAGAGCAACCTTTACCCAGCACGCTCATTATAACCACGCTAAACACACATTAGTAATAAGCCAAGAAGTGGCTGATGCCCTCAAATTATCTCAAGGAGATGCAGCGCGATTCTTCCGCCTGTAAAACAAATATGAACACACACCTTATAAATAATCAATGGCACACAGGCCAAGGCCCCGCTTTTAGCTCTGTTAACCCAAGCAACGGGGAAATTGTATGGCAAGGCAATGGCGCAACCGCTGAGCAAGTAGATGCTGCAATCAATGCAGCTAGAGCCGCACAAATACAATGGGCAGATACGCCCATTGAGTCGCGCATTACCATACTTGAAAACTTTGTAGCGCAATTAAAAGAGCACAGCGAAGAATTTGCAGCCATTATAGCGCGCGAAACCGGCAAGCCACTTTGGGAAACACGCACAGAAGTAGGCGCTATGACAGGGAAAGTAGCCATTTCTATCAAAGCCTATAATGAACGCACCGGTACAACAGAAAACCCAATGCCAGGTGCTAAAGCCTTTATACGCCATAAACCACACGGTGTTGTGGCTATATTTGGGCCATATAACTTTCCGGGGCATTTACCTAATGGCCATATAGTTCCTGCTATTTTAGCGGGTAACACCGTGGTATTTAAACCGTCTGAGTTAACCCCTCACGTTGCTGAATTTACTTTATCACTTTGGTTAAAAGCAGGCTTACCAGCAGGTGTTATTAACCTAGTACAAGGTGAAGTAGAAACAGGTAAAGCACTTGCTTCGCATCAAAACATAGACGGCTTATTTTTTACTGGCAGCTCAAACACAGGCCATTTACTACATAAGCAGTTTGCAGGTCACCCGGGTAAAATATTAGCGCTTGAAATGGGGGGGAATAACCCATTAATAGTAAAAAATGTAGCCGATGTAAATGCAGCAGTGCACGATATTATTCAATCAGGCTTTATTACTTCTGGCCAGCGCTGTACTTGCGCCCGCCGCGTGTTTATTGAAAAGTCGCCCAATGGCGATGCCATTTTAGAAAAACTTATTAGCGCAACAAAGAACATTGTTGTTGACGACAGCTTTGCAAGCGAACAACCGTTTATGGGGGCGATGATTAGCGAAAAAGCTGCCCTTGGCATGGTTGCAGCGCAAGCTGCTCTAATAAACCAAGGTGCTGAGGTACTTGTTGAGCTTAAACAATTAAAAACAGGCACAGGCTTTGTCAGCCCAGGAATTGTTGATGTAACAAATGTAAGCAACCTAGCAGATGAAGAACACTTTGGTCCACTTATAAAAGTGTATCGATACAGCGACTTTGACAGCGCCATAGCAGAGGCTAATAACACCAGTTTTGGTTTATCAGCTGGCTTACTCGGCGATAACGAAGATGATTACAGCCACTTTTTAAAGCGCATTCGTGCCGGCATAGTAAATTGGAACCGCCCTATTACGGGAGCCTCGAGTGCAGCCCCATTTGGTGGCATAGGTGCCAGTGGTAACCACAGAGCAAGTGCTTATTATGCCGCAGATTATTGTGCCTACCCTGTCGCCTCTGTTGAGGCCGATAAAGTAAACCTGCCACAAACTTTAGCGCCGGGCTTAGTGATCGAATAAGACAATAACCAAATTTAAGGATTTAACATGCACACTAACGTAAATACATTATTTGAAAACCTATGGGATAACTACTTAGCCGTTACGCCATCGGCAGATAAAATTCATGATCTTTTAGGTTCAACGCAAAAAGATGACATTATTAACGATCATATTGCGCTGCGTACCTTTAATATTGAAAAAGTAGGCCTAGAAAAACTAGCCGCACACTTTTTAGCATTAGGTTATACCGAATGTGGCGAATACCACTTTGAAGCTAAAAAGCTATACGCTAAACATTATGAGCATAGCGACCCTAAGCAACCTAAAGTATTTATTTCTGAGCTATTAGTTGAAAAATGCTCACCTGAGTTACAAGCTATAGTTACCAATATGGTAAACCAAATAGATGAAAACGCAGTAACTGCAGATAACTTTTTATACTCAGGCACCCATTGGCAAGTAAGTAGCGATACTTACAAGCAATTACTTGCTGAAAGTGAGTACGCAGCATGGATGTCGGCATGGGGCTACCGTGCAAACCACTTTACCGTAAATATTAATACCCTTGCTAAGTTTGATAACATTCACGATGTTAACAACGCGCTTAAAAACGCAGGCTTTGCGTTAAATACTTCAGGCGGTGAAGTAAAAGGATCTCCAGAGGTGCTATTAGAGCAATCGTCAACTCTTGCAGATGATTACGCTGTCACCTTTAGCGATGGCGAAATGCGTATCCCTAGCTGCTTTTATGAGTTTGCGATTAGATACCCTAAAGCCGATGGCGAGCTTTACACGGGGTTTGTTGCTGCCTCTGCTGATAAAATCTTTGAAAGCACTAACGCACGTTAAAAATAAAGCAGGTGCTATTATTTCAACCTAAAAAAAGCCCGTTTGGGCTTTTTTTTATGACAATAATATTTAGAACATTTACACTAAGTTTTATGCCTGTATTTACTAAATTTTTGATTATCTTGCATGTGTTGCTTATATCACCTTCGATTCATGCAAATGAACCCCTTACATTACTCTCTAGAGCGAATGCGTCCACTGATGGCTTTTTAAACTCAGATAAAACGTTCGAGAGTCTGCTCAATCATACCATTAACACTAAATTGCAGTGGACCAATCAAGCGCGTTTAATCAAGCGACTTATGGGTAATGAAGCAGTATGCAGCTACGATATAATAAAAACGCCCGAGCGTGAAAAACATATTTTGTTCTCAACTATTCCAACCACAATTTACGAGCAACGAAAACTCTACGCATTTAAACGCACTTTACAAAGCTTTCCTGAACGAGTCTCTGTTGCAAAATTACTTGAAAAAGACTTTACCCTTGCCGTAGACTCAGGAACGAGTTATCAAAAACTTGAGCCTGTTTTAACAAAATATAGTGACCAAATTGCCGCGATCAGTTCTGAAGACACCAGCTCACAACTACCCCAACTCCTTATTCATAATAGAATAGACATGATTGTCGATTACGAGGTTAACGTACTCGGTGCACTCACCAGTGAGCAACTAAAACAAATAGATAGCCGTGAAATAGCTGAATTTCCAGAATTTGTTAATGGTTACTTTGCATGTAGTAAGTCAGCGCTTGGCGAAAAAGTAATAAAAACCATCAATACTTTAATGAACACCCCCGAAATTTACGACCGCTTACAAAAAAGTTTAAAGCAAGCCTATAGTGCTGATACATCTAGCGAAATGTTACTTGCTTATGCCAAGGAATACGTATATTCGACCTCTGATGAGTAAAATTAATCGTCACGATAACCCCACGCAATCAATGTAAGATCATGATATTTATTTAAAATAAATAATTTTAAAATTATTTAATATTTTTATTGCACTGCTCAAAAACCTACATTATTATCTCGCCGCTTCTTGATGATAGCCAATCCGAGTACATTACAAACCCCGTTTGTAGCAAGGCGATAGAGCAACTATCCAAGAGTGAATTTGACTGTGCATATGCACTATTGATCTCACTCAACCGACTCGTGGATACACCATAACCCGAGCGGTTGCTTAACTGACTCGGAAAACTATAATGGCTTTATCAACTCAACTACAAGACACCGTAACTAAAGTACCTGCAGTAGCGGTTGCAGCAAATCAAACAATTGATTATGTACAACCGACCAACATGCACATAGAACAACTTGCAGCCCAATTTGGCGCACCACTGATGGTGCTTGACTGCGAAGCTATACGCCACCAATACCGTGCACTTAAACATGCACTGCCTGGCGTTATATTACATTTTGCTTTGAAGCCTTTACCCCATGCTGCTGTTGTGCGCACTTTATTAGAAGAAGGCGCAAGCTTTGATTTAGCAACCAGTGGTGAAGTGGACTTAGTCGCTAGCCAAGGCGTGCCAAGTGAGCGAACTATTCACACACACCCAATAAAACGCGACAGTGACATTCGCGATGCACTTGCTTACGGCTGTACAGTGTTTGTGGTCGATAACATTAACGAGCTTGAAAAGTTTATTGCCTATAAAGATCAGGCTGAAATTTTAGTGCGCCTGAGCTTTCGTAATAAAGATGCATTTGCAGATTTATCTAAAAAGTTTGGTTGCAGCCCAGAAGCAGCGATTGACATTATTAGCTATGCACAACTGCTTGGTATTCGCATTAAAGGGTTATCGTTTCATGTAGGTTCGCAATCACCTAACCCTACTAAATACGTTGAGGCGATAAATGCATCGGCAAAAGTGGTTAAACAGGTGAGCGATCTTGGCTTACCAGCGCTAAGCACTTTAGATATTGGTGGTGGGTTTCCTGTGCCATACAGCGAAGGTGTGCTACCAATTGATGAATTTTGTGCGCCTATTAATAGCGCGCTGGCACAGCTACCAGAAACAATGCAAATTTTTGCAGAACCTGGGCGTTTTATTGTAGCAAGTAGCGTTACAAGTGTTGCCTCTGTAATGGGACAAGCAATGCGCGAAGGTAAAACATGGTACTACTTAGATGATGGCGTATATGGCTCCTTTAGCGGCTTAATGTTTGATGAGGCAGCTTACCCTATCGATAGTGCCAAACAAGACGGCGAGCGTTTTGAGTCGGTATTAGCAGGCCCAACATGCGACAGCATAGATGTAATAAGTGATTCAATTATGCTGCCAAAATTAAACAACGGCGATTTAATTATAAGCCGTATGATGGGTGCTTACACGCTAGCTACAGCAACCGACTTTAACTTTTTTAAACGTGCTGAAGTGGTTGTATTAAACGAGCAAGTACTCAGCCAAGCTTTAACCGGTTAAGAAAATAAGTTCCTCGCTATAGGTACGTTGGCTTGTACCTGTACACTTCAACGCAGTTGCTCATTCCAACTGCGTTTTTTTGTAGACTAAACTACAAATTCAAGCTGTTCTACCCATCCGCTATTTAGTTGTTCTAAATGAGGCTTTGCTAATCCAAGTAGCAAAGCGTTTAGGTACAAAAAAAGGTTTAGTATCATTTAGGATTGCGATTACCCCCAAATTAGTAAACGATAGGGTAAAAATTATCGTTATCTCATTGTTTTTAAGATGATCGACCCTCACATATATATCGTAGCAAGTGTAAACGAGAGGGATTAAATATGAAAAATGAACTCGACAACAAACAGATACTCTCTGTCTATGAACGCATTCAACAACGTGGCAAACAAAACGATATTGGTAAACATTATCAAGGGGTTACGGCCTACTCAGACATTGATGGCTACACAATATACTTGGAAGGCAGCGGCGTATTATTACGCTTTGGGTTTCATAATGCTTACCACCTAGATTATGAACACGACAAACACAAAGACGACTTTTTAAAAAAACTATACAACATTGCTAACGAGGAATAATGCAGCCAAGACGCATTCGAAAACGTACCACAAACAATCAAACGACCACATTTATAAACCAGGTAATTGCTGAGCTGCAAGCGCATCCAGAAAAAATTGAGATCATACGTAAAAACCTAGACGAATACCGTGGACAAACCCACTTAAAACGCGGGTTTTTATTAGCTATAGAGCGTTTTGACTGGGTATTTGAGGCCAGTAACGATATTAACTTTATTACCCAGCAAATTTTAGCTGACGATTACATAGGTAACCGATTAAGGCGCTATCCTTTATTATTTAAAGGGGTTATAAACAGCCCCTAATTCTCACCGTTTCTATAATCTCGCTCATGCGCCTAACTATTACTTTATTTTTTAATTAGTACACTAAGTAAACGCGTTTAGTAGCTATGTTTGCCCACTTAAAATACCTTTAGTACTCTAACTATTACCATTCTAACGAATATTTATCTTTTTTATTACCCACACCCCGTAAACAAATCCTTACTATTTTCAGAATTTAAAAAACTCACTTTAACACATTGTTTATATTCACCTTTTCCATAAAGAAAACACGCTAAGCTGAGTCATAAATTACCCCGTTTTTATTAATAATCCATCTACATCTTGGTATCTGATTGTTTACTTGTACCTTGAATTGTTAGAGCTATTACATTAAGCTTATCTTTATTGAACGTTCAATTAATAAAAATCATGCCTAAAGTCGGAATGGAACCTGTCAGGCGTCAGCAGCTAATTGACGCGACTATTGAGTCAGTAGCACAGCGCGGTTTACAAGGAACAACTATTAACACCATCAGTAAAAATGCAGGTTTATCATCTGGCATTATTAGCCATTACTTTGGTGGCAAGCAGGGGTTAATAGAGGCAACCGTTAGGTATTTGTTATCGAATTTAAAAAATGAATTAATTGAAAAAGTTGAGCCAACCACCAGCGCAATTGAGCGTTTGATGTTTATTGTTGAGGCCAACTTTGCCCTTGTTCAACAGCGCAACGACACCACGCGCACGTGGTTAAGTTTTTGGGCGCAGTCAATGCACGATAAAGAGCTGCACAGGCTGCAAAATGTAAACAGTAATCGCTTGCAAAGTAATTTAGCATTTTCTTTTAAGCAACTAATGCCCGTAAAGCAAGCAAAACAAGCTGCAGAACTTAGCGCCGCCATGATTGATGGCCTATGGTTAAGAGCAGTATTAAGTCAATCTGACGAAAACCAATTTAAACACAGTGAAACATTAGCTAAAAGCTATGTACATTCACTCATCAAGCAATATGGAGCCTAGCGTGACTACACCTGTCTATCAAAACTTTATTAACGGCCACTTTCTTGCAAACCAAAGTGGTGAAACTTTTGATGTAAAAAACCCTGCTACAGATGAAGTTATTTACTCGGTAGAAGTAGCCGATGAATTTATTCAAAACGCGGCTATCGAAAGTGCAAAACAAGGCTTTGCTCAATGGTCAAAAATGACCCCGATAGAGCGTAGCCGTATTTTATTAAAAGCGGTTGCTTTATTGCGCGAGCGTAATGACGAGCTTGCTTTAGTTGAAGTGCTTGATACAGGTAAACCAATGCAAGAAGCTAACTGCGTTGATATAGAAACAGGCGCAGATGTCATTGAGTACTTTGCAGGCCTTGCTCCAGCGCAAGTTGGCCAGCAGCAAATGGTTGGTGAAGATTTTTATTACACGCGCAAGGAACCACTCGGTATTTGTGCAGGTATTGGAGCATGGAACTACCCGCTGCAAATTGCGTGTTGGAAGTCAGGCCCTGCCCTTGCCGCAGGTAATGCGTTTATTTTTAAACCATCAGAAGAAACTCCTCTTGGCGCTATTAAACTAGCTGAAATTTTTGCTGAAGCAGGCGTTCCTGCCGGCGTGTTTAACGTGGTTCAAGGTGCCGGTGATGTAGGTCAGTGGTTAACCTCTCACAGTGAAATAGACAAAGTGTCGTTCACTGGCGAAGTCGGTACAGGTAAAAAAGTAGTGGCAAGCGCTGCGGGCACATTAAAAGACGTAACAATGGAATTAGGTGGTAAATCACCTTTACTAGTGTTTGAAGATGCCAATATTGAGCAAGCAGTCAGTGCTGCCATGCTAGGTAACTTTTATACGCAAGGTGAAATATGTACTAACTGTACTCGTATATATGTTCATAAAAATGTATATCAACAATTTATAGATGAGCTTAAAACACGTACTGAGCAAAATATTATTGCCGGCGACCCACAAGATTTAAATACTAACTTTGGGGCATTAATTTCTAAAAAGCACCAAGACTTAGTAATGAGCTACATAGAAAGTGGCTTAGCCGAAGGTGCAACGCTACTGACTGGCGGTACAACACTTTCTCCTGAATCAGCGCCAAATGGCTACTTTGTAGCACCTACGGTATTTACCGATTGCAACGATGATATGACCATTGTTAAAGAAGAAATTTTTGGCCCTGTTATGAGCGTGCTTGTTTTTGAAGACGAAGACGATGTGATTGCCCGTGCAAACGGTACACACCTTGGTTTAGCCGCAGGCGTATTTACTGGCGATATTAAACGTGCGCACCGTGTTATTCACCAATTAGAAGCCGGTATTTGTTGGATTAATGCTTATGGTAATTCACCTGCTGAAATGCCTGTTGGTGGTTACAAGCAATCAGGTATTGGGCGTGAAAATGGCATAGAAACGCTTGATCATTACACGCAAACTAAGTCTATTTATGTGGGCATGGCCGACATAGAAAGCCCATTTTAAGGGGGGTAACTATGAGTAACACATACGACTATATTATTGTTGGCGCAGGCTCTGCAGGTTGTGTACTTGCAAATCGCTTATCTGAAGATACAAACAATAAAGTGCTATTGCTAGAAACCGGTGGTAGCGATAAAAGTATATTTATAAAAATGCCAACGGCACTGTCTATTCCAATGAATACTGACAAGTACGCTTGGCAGTTTCACACTCAGCCAGAGCCGTACTTAGATAACCGTGAAATGCACTGCCCACGTGGTAAAGTGCTAGGCGGTTCATCATCAATTAATGGCATGGTATATGTTCGTGGCCACGCTAAAGACTTTGACGAATGGCAGCAACATGGTGCAAATGGTTGGGATTATCAGTCGTGTTTACCTTACTTTAAAAAAGCTGAAAGCTTTTATTTAGGTGAAAATGCGCATCGTGGTGGCAACGGCCCGCTTGGTGTTAATAACGGTAACGAAATGCAAAACCCGCTTTACACTACTTTTATTAAAGCTGGTGTACAAGCAGGTTACGCACACACAGACGACTACAACGCAGCTCAGCAAGAAGGCTTTGGCCCGATGCACATGACGGTTAAAGACGGTGTGCGCAGCTCGGCCTCACGCGAGTATTTAGACCCAGCTAAATCACGCAGTAACCTAACGATAATTACAGGTGCACTTGCACAAAAAGTGATTTTAGAAGGCAAAAAAGCCACAGGTATTGAGTACAAAGTAAATGGAGCAGTTAAAACTGCCCACGCTGCAAAAGAGGTTGTTTTAAGTGCAGGCCCTATTGGCTCTCCGCATATTTTGCAATTATCGGGTATTGGCGATAAAAATGCCCTTGAAAAAGCAGGTGTTGAGGTTAAACACCACCTACCTGGCGTAGGTCAAAACTTACAAGATCATCTTGAGTTTTACTTTCAATACAAATGTAAACAGCCAATTACTTTAAACGGCAAGTTAGGGCTTATTTCTAAAGGATTAATCGGTGCTAAATGGCTATTAACTCGCAAAGGGCTAGGTGCCACAAACCACTTTGAGTCGTGTGCGTTTATTCGCTCAAAACCTGAGGTAGAATGGCCAGATATTCAATACCACTTTTTACCAGCGGCGATGCGCTACGACGGGCGCAGTGCATTTGCGGGTCATGGTTTTCAGGTACATGTGGGCCACAATAAACCAAAAAGCCGTGGTAGTGTCACCATTCAATCAGCTGATCCTGAGCAACCGCCAAAAATACTGTTTAACTACTTGCAGCACAAAGACGACATTGAAGGTTTTAGAGCATGTGTGCGCCTAACTCGCAACATTATTGAGCAAAGTGCATTTGATGACTACCGCGATGAAGAAATTCAACCAGGTAAACATATTCAAACCGATGAAGAAATTGATGCCTTTGTACGTCAAGCGGTTGAGAGTGCTTATCATCCGTCTTGTTCATGCAAAATGGGTGAAGATGAAATGGCAGTAGTTAATTCAAACACTCAAGTGCACGGTATTGAAGGCCTACGTGTTGTTGACTCGTCAATTTTCCCAACGGTACCTAATGGTAATTTAAATGCGCCTACCATTATGGTTGCGGAAAAAGCAGCAGATATCATTTTAGGCAACACTCCTTTACCAGCAACGTCTGTAAAGGTTGCTATGAGTGATAACTGGCAAACTACGCAACGAAATAGTGAGATTTAATTAAGCCATAGCGTGCTTAACACTGTGTTAAGCACGTATAACTTGCAGTGGCTCACAGCGTAAATTGGTTACGCCGTGTTTGTGCAAGAAATAAAACAAAAAACGGAGAACTTATGAGTTACTTTTATTCATTTTGGGAGGGCGATAATGACTATATGGCTTAGTGCTGGCATTATATTTACGCTACTTGCTGTTATTACCATCTTATTCAAGTGGGGTAACGTACGCGTAGTAGGCGTGACACCAGTGAGAACATTTACCTTTATTGCTATCTTATTTACCTCAGGCCTAGACGTTGGCCTAATTATGTTTCCATTAACTGAATTTGCAGGTTATGCAGACATAAAAGCAAGCCCAGAATACGCGTTTGCAAACCCGCTGGCTATTGAGTTTGGCTATTGGGGATTCTTGATCTGGGGATTTTATTTTCTTACGTGCTTTTATTTCTGTGTAATAGAGCCCAAAGTTAAATTTTTCGAAATTACATGGGTCAAGTTTATAAATAACGTTGTTATTATTGGTACATGTGCTTTTACCGCTTACCTACTACTTTCTAACCTACCCTGGTACTTGCCTGAGCTTGGAGATGGCTCAAGCGTTATACCTACTTTTTACTTTATCGTATTTGCTGCGATCTGTTTTGCTGTTTATTCTAGTACAGATATTAAATACGTACGTTTTTTAAGTATCTCAACAACGTGGTTGTTCATTGGTCTTATTGCATTCATGTGGGCTGCTGCATTTATATTTGGCGAAAGCGAAATATCAGCATTTACAAATAATCTAGCCGCCATTGGCACTTATTTTGCCAATATTAATGAATTTGTTTTACCACTTAATGACTACCATGAATTTTATCTATTTTGGTGGTTTGCGTGGAGTATTATGATTGGCCAATTTACAGCACGCTTTGTAGGTGGACTTAAAACGTATCAAGTATTAGCTGCAATGCTTATATTCCCATCTATACCAATCGCGATTTGGTTTAGCGTACTGTATCACTACCACGAGATGGGTATTTCTACAGCAGGCATTAAAAACTTTGCCATGGTATTTGTTGGTATTGTGTTTGTTATTAACTCGCTTGATTCACTAATACGTTTATACACAGATAACCTTAACCTAACGGTTAAACGTTTAGGTAAGATGAACTATATGCTGCTGAACATTGTTGCACTTTCGTTATTAACGCTATTGTTTAAGCTAGAATTTTTGCAAATTCAATGGGTTGGTGCGTTAGTAATTGGCTTGTTTTTTAGCTGTGCCGCATTTATTGGCTATAGCAAGTTTAAAACCGTCAACGATATAGACAGCTCACCAAAAGCAAACAAAATCGATTATACAAAAATAGAAACTGTACACTAGGAACATCAACAATGAATAACAAACTAAAACAACTTGTAGCTGTAATACCCTTTGCGCTGTTATCAACAACAGCCGCAGCTAATTGGTCTACAACGATAACAGCAGCATCTGACTACACGTTTAATGGTGTAACACAAACTGATAGCGATCCAGCCATTCAAGCAAGCCTTGATTACGCCTTCGACAGCGGTGTATACGCGGGTGTGTGGGCATCTAATGTAGACTTTGGTGATGATACTGACTTTGAGCTTGACGCTTACCTAGGCAAGTACGTGCAACTTAATGAGCAAATTAGTGCTGATTACGGTATTGCCTATTACACATACCAAGGTAACAACAGCGATGGTAACTACGCAGAAGCCTACACAAAATTTGGTTACGCAAGTGAATATGGCCAAACAGAGCTTAATTTTTGGTACAGTTGGGATTACTTTGGTACAGGTGTAGGGCATGTAATTTCAATGATTGCGCACACCTTTGAGATTGCTCCAAATCATGCAATTCGTGCAAGTTTTGATATTTCTAACTCACTTGATGGTGAAAAGTGGGCATGGGATGTTAACCAAAAGAAATCATACAAACATTACCGCTTAGCGTATCAAACTAGCTACGAAGGCTTTGGTATTGAGGTTGCCGCTGAAGATACTAGCTTAGATTATGATTACGCTGATGAGCGTATTGTGCTTGCTATATCACGCACATTCGACTTGTAAAATTGTAATTGTTAGATTCTACAAACAAAAATGCCACTTTAAAAAGTGGCATTTTTTTAACTGAATTTTAAGGCTGCGCGCTTAAAAAATTTTTTTGGCTAAACACATTACAAAGTTTGATATTTCGTCGACAAATTGCTGCGCCATTGAATACGAACGTAAATCGCTTATCGGTAGTGTAACTATTGAGTAGTCTAAACTACGCAAAAGCTTTTGATTACCTATCAAACAGTTTTAACCTTCTATTTCCCAGGCACTGGTCCCCGCTGCAGATAAATTAGCGGTATTTTTACGCAGCACTTTATTACCAACATTAATAGAAGATTCTGGACGGCTGACTAAGTAACCCTGCACAGAGCTCACTCCCATGCGTTTTACAAGTTCAAATTGCTCAATTTCTTCTACGCCCTCAGCCACTATTTTTAGTCCTAATTTTTGACCCAGTTCGCTAATGGTATTAAGAATATCATTGTATTTGGGACTTTTATCGGCTTGAGAAATAAACGAGCGATCTATTTTTATTACATCAATAGGTAAGTCTGCTAAAGTGCTTAGCGAACTAAAGCCGGTACCAAAATCATCTATTGCTATTGTCACACCTTCGTCACGAAGACGCTCAAGCTCATCTATCATACTTTTACTGGCATGAATAAACGTAGATTCCGTTATTTCTAGCATTAAAGAATGTGATGGAAGGCCTGTGTTTTTAAGGTTTTTCATTATCCAATCGTACACTGAGCGGTGCTTTAATTGTACGCCTGATACATTGACTGAAATTTTTACTTTGCGCATACCCGCATTATGCCATGCCGCCATTTGCCGACACGACTCATGCATGATCCAATCGCCAAGTTCTAAAATAAGGTTAGACTCTTCGGCAATAGGTATAAACTCCACCGGTGAAATCATCCCCTCTATAGGATGCTCCCAACGGATCAATGACTCAAAATAATCTATCATGCAATCTTGTACATGAACAATAGGTTGAAAAGACAAGTAAAAGTCTTTACACGCGACCGCTAAACGCAACTCTTCTAGTAAATAATGGTAGCGGCGCATCTTATTACCCATTTCTGGCGAGTACACTTTGAAAATACCTTTACCGTCGCTTTTGGCACGGTACATAGCTACATCGGCTAGTTGCAATAATGCCTGTGGTGTCGATGCGCTCTCTGGGTAGGCCGCTATACCAATGCTTGCACTAATTTTTACTATTTTATTGCCTAGTACAAAGTCCTTTTCAAGTTCACTGAGGACATGCTTGGCAATATCAATCACATTGTTATCATTAGCAACGGATTCAATAAAAATAGAAAACTCATCACCACCTAAGCGTGATAAATTTTGTTCTAACTGATTAGCGCCATTTATATTACTTAGCTTATGATGGCGTAATACATTGGCTAGGCGCGTAGCAACCTGCACCAAAATTTCATCACCAAAGCTGTGACCAAACGAGTCATTAACTTGCTTAAAGCCATCTAAGTCAATAAATAATAACGCACACTTAAGCTGCTCTTCGTCAGTAAAATTAATGTGTTTATCAATATGCTCAATATAAGCATGGCGATCAATCAATAAGGTAAGCTTATCTTGGCAGATACTGGTTTGTGTTTGCTTTAAATAATTAGCGACATGGGTATTTAATGTGTTTATTGATTGGCTTAAATTACCAAGCCCTGATAGGTTGTGTTGTAGGGGCTGTAAGTTAAAGGCAACAAGCAATTGATTAGCATTGTTATTTAGCTGTGCAATTTGTTGCTGATAAGATATTTTTCTACGCTCTTTACGAATAATTGTAAAGCCAACAAATAATGCCATGCATACCAATATAAAGTTTATTGGCGAGGTTAAGGTCATTAAAATAAGTTTTGTTGCGTTTGCAGCCACAAATTCGGTGTCGGTCGTTTTAACTAATAAAAAATCGGCAGAGGGTTGATGTATTAAATAATGCCCGTTTAATAAAGGGTTATACCAAGGCGCCATTTCGAGCGTTGTATCTACAATATCAAAATGACGTAAATCTATGTCAGAGTTAAATAAATTAATGCGGTTTATTTGATTTGTTAGTTCGATGTTTAAACAGAAACAAAACAATAAAAAAACAAAAAAAATGCTGCCTACGGGTTTAAATTTATTCATCAAAAAAATCCATCTAAGTTACCCATCCTATATACCCGTTACTAAAAGTCGATTGTATCGCCTATTTTTAGTGCTAGGCAAGCTGATACGCAGTACTAATGTATTGAAAAAATAGAACTAAGCTCACAGACAATCAGTTTTTATGCTTAATAATTAGCTTATTATAGGGTGCGATGAATAAAAATAAACCACTTTGTTAAGTTACACCATATAGATTTTCAACTTATAGCTGCCATGCGTAACTCACTTTTGTAAAAAATGTCCGCTGCTCTCTTTCAACGTGTTTTAGGAAGTCATCTTGATAACTTTTATCTGAATACCCTAAGTAAAATAATGTTTGTGCATTAATTTTGTATGAGTAAACCAATTGGCTACCGTAGTCTTTATTAATACGGCTTACTTGGTAAAAATAGGTATCTTTATTTCTATCAATATCTTCAAATTGTAATATTAACTTAAGCATAGCGCGCATGCTGAATTTATAATAGAGCCTAAAGTCTAATAAGTTAGCGGTATAAACTCGTTCTCCACCCGGGTTGTCTAAAACGCTGTAGTTATGCTTAGCATCCACTTGCCAATGATCGTTTATATCCCAAGTGAATTGCGTTTGTGTAGCATACGAATCACCAATTTGCTCATTTGCGTAATCTATACGGCTGCCATACTCACCATAAAACGATAGCCATATATTATTTTTAGGTTTAAATCCGGTATAAACAAAACCAATATTTTGATTATAAAAAGTATCGTTGTAATTTTCATAACGATGCACTAATCCGATTTCAAAAATGGACTGTTTTTGCCCTTTTAATGATATAAACCCTTGATATTCTTCTTCAAGTAAATCACCATTTTGAGCCCATGTTTTGTCCCAATCAGCTTCATAGGACCATGACGTTAATAGACCAGACTTATTTGCATACCAAGTTTGCCCGCCTCCAAAGCCTACATTCTCGTAATCTACTTTCTCTTGGTAACCTAAGTCAGTACGATAGTCTTTACCTATGCTTTCGTAGCTAGCAAATAAATTGTAGTCACGCTTATCTCTTGTGAACTCAATAGCATACGCCTCATCAGATTGATTTTTTGATAAATTATAGTTACTTGTTAAAAAATCAGAGTTTTTAGAATCTGTTGTAGCCACTTGGTAGGTCAGCAGATCTGATTGATTGAACCAATAACTACCATCAACAGAAAGTACTGTATTGTGATACTCATCGTTTTCGCGGTGCGTCGTAATTAAGCCTATTGTACCTTGTTGGCCAATATCATATTGATAACGCGCCGCCGCTGAATGGGTTTTATCTTCTAAAATAGCAAAGCCAGAGCCTTGGTTTGTAGGCAGTAATATAGTGCTATTATTGTCATCAGCATACATAAACGCATAGCTGTGCTGCCCAGTTTTACCTGTTAATTTAGCCCCTATTTCAGGCTCTGCAATGGTGCGGGTATATAATAGTTCAAACAAGCTGCTTTTAAAGTAGGATGCACCATCTAAAAAAAATGGCCTTTTTTCAGCGTAATAAATCGAGTAAGTGGTGTTTACATCAAGCTCTAATGCATCACTCTCTATTTGCGAAAAGTCGGGGTTTATAGTGGCATTAACCACCGCATCTTGCGTGACTCCCCAACGTAAATCTAGACCCGCTTCGGTGTCTATATCGCCATTATCCCACTGCCCTGGCAAGCTTGATTTCGAATCATGTCTAAGTGCTGTCAGTGTGGGAGTCAGTTGTAAGTTTTTACTGGCTTTTAAATTTTTAAACCCCTTTAATTTATCAAACTGGCACAAGCTACATTTTATATCGCGATCAAACCCCATATTTGAAAGCTGGTAAAGTACATCACGTTGGTAATTTCGCATAAGGGCAAAGCCCCATGTTAAATCTGTTTTATTTTCAGGAAATCTAAGTGCTTTAAAAGGTATGCGCATTTCAACCACATACCCTTGGTCGGTAATTTTACCTGCACTATCCCATATTGCATCCCACGAGGGGTCCGACTGCCAGCCGTCAGTATCACTCATTCGGGTATCCCA
>Ga0209452_1000046_pt1 | contig 75164 bp, 73 predicted proteins | sample WorMetimpBELIZE1_FD_187388 | JGI IMG/M metagenome (GOLD analysis project Ga0209452, IMG submission 187388) | Marine gutless worms symbiont microbial communities from Max Planck institute for Marine Microbiology, Germany - Olavius imperfectus... | ecosystem: Host-associated > Annelida > Digestive... | reverse complement strand
CAGAACGCCATTAGAAACTTTATTAGATGGAAAATTGATCTGGGCTGAGAAAAAATTAGCTCAAATCTAGACTGACAGTCACCGATTAAAAAACGGGTAACTGTCAGATCAAGTCTGAGCTAGTACAGCTAATGCTGCTTTTAAGCGACTATAGCCAATTACACACCTAGGACATATCACACCAGAAACGATTTGAATCGTTAGTTTGGGTCTTTGACATCATTATTTCTTCTCTACGATAATTGCAGTGATTATTTTGTTACCAACATTTTTAACTTGGTGTTCCCATTGGTCATGCCACATCACGTAGCCATCCGGGATCTCCAAAGTCATGTCTTTTTCACTCGTTATTATCGTTGCCTTGCCACCTTTTTCGAAGTAAACAGTCTCAGCATTGTGCTTATGCCAATTATCTTGTTCTCCTGGTTTAAGTGTCATCTTAAGCACCGTAACCTGTTCGTTCTCAAGAAGAAGTTTATATTGTTTTGGAGATGTGATGTGAGCAGGTTCGACTATTGTGTCATCTGCAAATGCGTTTCCAAGTAATAGGGCTGAAATAACAGCAGTCAATACAACCTTTTTCATAGTAGCTCCTATTTATGCATACCACGAATTGGGTAGTTGTTGTCAGGGTTTCGTATCCAAGCTAAGCCACTAATTAGAGACTGAAGTTCAGGTCTTACAAACGGATTGTTAGAAATGTCTGCTACGTGAACTTTTCCTTCACTATTGACTACAAATAGCCCCGGTTCAGCAAATGGATGATCGGTTTCTTCTAGGGACCTTGGATCTGATATATACAACCCAAGCTCTTCCATTTGTTCAAGGGTAAGGCCGTATGCAATAGGGAAAGCCACATTAAGTCTTTCCATGTGACTTTCGAGTTGCTCTTTACTGTCACCAGAAACGGCGATCAAATCTACGCCTGTTTGAGCAAGTAAGTCTTTCGCATTTTCTAATTGGTTCAGGTATCGTGTACAAAGAGGGCAATGTTGACCTCTGTAAACAACAACCATCTTCCAATCCAAACCATTTTCAGGAATAGAAAGCTTTTTAATATCACCATTTAATAGCTTTGCTTCAATTACAGGGAAGTCAGCTCCCGCGTGTAATTTAGTAGTATATTCAACGCTCATAACTACCCCTTAAAAATGTTTGTTAATGTGAGCTTCAAAACGTTTGAAGTCGCTTTCAATCTCTGCATTTTTCATCACATCGAAGCATGCAAATGTTTCCATAGGCTTCATACCAAAAAACTTGAAGTTCATATGCATAGGGAATAATAGGTCATCAATTGATTTTCCATTAAAGAATTCGTTTTCATCATTAAACGCTTCTTCTGGCGCATTTAACGTTAGAGACATCATGTATTTTGTATTAGTTAGTGTGCCACCCATGCCATAGTTCTTTTTAGGTGCAGATTCGTCACGACCATCACCAACACATAGTGCACCACCCATACCCGCTGTATAGACTTCATCCATGTATTTTTTGAATGACCAGGTAACACCCATCCAGTTTACCGGGGTTTGAAGAATTACGATGTCAGCCCATTGATGATTTTCAAGTTCTTTCTCAATATTAATCTCTTCTGAGATTGTAACTACGCGAGTTTTATGGCCTTTTGCCTCTAATATAGAAACTGCTTTTTCTACTAGCGTAGTGTTTAGCTTGCCTTCTGAAAAAGGGTAATATTGGTGACCATTAATAATTAAAATATTGCTCATTTGTGTTTCTCCAAAAATAAAATTTATTCTGAATGCCTAACCGTGGTATATTTTATATACCTTTTAACTGCAATCAATTAGTATACTTTTAGTAACCTTAAGAAAATAAGAGAGAAACTGTGGAAAGTTCAATAGAAACAGATGGTAAGGGAAGAAAAAAAGTTTATAACGCGTGCATGGAGCCTTGCGCGATTGAAAAAGGTATGCGTTTGATCGGTGGAAAATGGAAAGGATCAATCATTTATCATTTAAAAGATGAGCCAGTCCGATTTAATGATTTGACTCGAATGCTAGGCGGCGCAACAAAAAAAATGGTTGATCAACGTCTCAAGGAACTTGAAGAAGAAGGTATGGTAGTTAGAAGGGTTATAAGCGATAGACCCATAGCTGTTACATACGAGCTTACTGATTTTGGCAAATCAGCACTTTCTATTTTAGATGATTTAAGAAAATGGTCAGAGGCAAATGGGATAGAGTTAAATTCAAAGTAGTTTTTACCTGTTCCAAGTCAATATTTAACAGTGGTCTTTCCGTATCAGATGAGCAAGCCTAGAATTTAGGGTAACTTTGCGACCTATAGAGTAATTACGTTAACTCGTTTTGGGGCAAAAACGAGTTTAGGCTGGTGATCCTCTATTGGCACAAAGCAGCACTATGAGTTTTGAAACCTGAGCGTCCGCTCTTTGTCTGTAGCGGATTTGCGCAAAAATTATGTCTAATCTCCGTAGTTCGCTCATAACCGCCCATCACCAGCCGTTATGAGCAATTCATTAAAACGCTTAGCTCAACTCTCAGCCATTACACAGCACGCTTAACATTTTTTAAATACAGCTCAACGCCTATGTTTGCTGCATCAACCGCACCGGCAACATAGCCCGGAAATTGCACCGACCACTCACTGCCAATCCCGACTAAGCTTTGATGCCACGGGCCATTTTGCGCAGTTATGTAAGGTGCTGGTGCATGTGTATTCGCAGCATGTGTATCTAAATGTGTTGCTGTGAGTGGGTCTTGTGACCAGTCTTTAATAATATCGGCTTTGGGAGTGGCGGCTTGTGCGCCAAAAAGCCTGACTAACTGCGCCCTGCAATGGGTGATTAAATCTTCATTACTAATGCGTTTGCGATCATCGGCGGGTATGCCAATAAAGCCAAATAATGCGGCTTGGCCTTGTGAGTTTGATGCATCGTGTATTTCTGCCATTGGCCCAACGCTGCTGCGGGCACTGCCCGAGAGCGTTTGTTTGCGCCAAAATGGCGTATCGTACACAGCAATATACTTAGCGTGGGGTGCCATCCAGGTTGCGGTATTTTGCCACTGCGATACTAAATTGCTTGGCAATGCGGGGGTAAATGTTATTTGGCTTGCGGCTAAGCGTGGTGGTAGCGCAAGCATTACGTGCTCAACGTTTACTTTATTATCGGTTGTGTTTGAGGTGCTAAAGTTAACTTCAATATTACCGTGTTGGTGGGTAATTGTTTTAACCAAAGCGCCGGTCACTATTTGTTTGTTGCTAAGCTTTGCATGTAAGGCATTAATAAGTGTGCCCATACCACCTTTTAACCGCATAGACGTAGGCGCATGCGTATAACCGGGCATTGCTATGGGCGGCTGTGTATGTGAGCGCTCTACTAACGTATTGCCTTGCTCGTACTGGGCAAATGTTTCTAGGTTTAGGGTTTTAATAATCGCATTTAATTGCGGTTGAAACTCTGGCCAAAACCACGTTGGGCCAAGATCAAAGCTATTTGTTGTCGCTTGCGACAGGCTTGTAAAGTCCATAATACGGCCACCTAATTGGTCTCTGGCTTCAAGTAATATGTAATCGGTAATGCCTTGTTGCTCTAACTGGTAAGCTGCATACACGCCGCTTAACCCACCGCCTATAATCGCAATTTTTGTACGCATTATTTAGCCTCCACAGCCTATGTTTTTAAAATTACCTACTTTTAGGTAAATTGTAGCGCTGTTATTTCCCGCTGATATTAACGCTTTATTATTACTTGGCAGCCTTAGCCAGCTTCCTTTTGAATATTCTGCCTCGTTGTGTATTACGCTGCCGCCTAGTACAAATAGCTCTAAGGCATTATATGCTTTTAGGCTATCAAATAGGGGCTGTTGCGGGGTTAACTTAACCAGTTTAGTTACCTCGTTATCATCTTTATAAAGCGGGCATATTAGGCGGCTATTTTGGTTTATCCACGTAGCCGGATCGTGTGTATTTATGCGCACTGGGGCGGTTTCTGTTACGCACATTTGCCACAGTTTTACAAAAATGGTTGCGCCATTTTTACTTTTAGGTGCATGTGAAGACCCTGGTGGGTTTCGTAAATAAAAGCCTTGTGGGTAGTCGCCCGACTCATCTGAAAAAGTGCCCGAAAGTACCATTATTTCTTCTCCACCTGGGTGAGCATGGCTTGGAAAAGTAGACTCAGGCGCGTAGCGTACTACGCTCGTTGCTCTGGCTTTTTCAGCGCCTATTCTGTCGAGCATTACCCGCTCAACACCCGCCTGAGGCGATGTTTGCCAACTATATTGACTTGCTAGCATGGAAGCTTGTTGTGAAAAATCTGAATTGACTCGCATTTGTCCAACCTAAATAAAATAAGAGCAATAACATAAGTTATTGCTCTATAAATTTACGCTTATTAAGCGTTTTGTAATTGTGCGTGAGCGTCAAGTACTCGTGCACTGTAAGTTAGCGCAGCACCTGCATTTAAGGCTACAGCAACGCCTAACGCTTCAGATATTTCACCAATTGTTGCGCCGTGCTCAACCGCTTTTTTAGTGTGCATCGCAATACACCCATCACAACGTGTTGTTACTGCAACAGCGAGCGCTATTAGCTCATGTAATTTAGGCGTTAAGTGACCTGTTTTTTCGCCAGCGCCATCCATTGTCATTAGTCCGCGTAGGGTATCTGGGCTTTGCTTTGCAAAAGCACCTACAGTGCTCATTACTTCGCTGCGGTACGCGTTCCAATCTTGTGACATTTTTGTTTACTCCCCTATCTTAAATTTTTACTAAGCTACGCAGTAAATGCGTACTTCTGGTTCATTAGTAAGTAGTGGCGCGAGCGCGGTAACTACATCGGCATTAAATAAATCGCTTTCTAAGTACTCATGAGCGTGCTCAATAGTTTCAAAGCCGTGAAGTACCTGTACATCTTCATCACGCGCTAATAGCTCTTTTGAAACTGCGCCTCTTACCGTGTCTAAAAATGGGGCTTTGTAGGTATTAAAAACCTCTGTTGCTGCTTTTCTATTACCGTGGTCAACACTTAATGTAATTTGTAAATAAACCATATTTTTTCTCCAGTGATTAAATTTAGTTATGGGCTGCTTTAGCCCATTAGCGTTTACAGTATTTAGTTACGACCTGCCATTACGCCGCCGTCAACATCCCATACTGCACCTGTGACCCAAGCGGCTTTGTCGCTGAGTAAAAACGCAATGGTGTTAGCGACATCTTCACTTGTGCCTACACGGCCAATTGGGTGAAAGCTGTTAAAGTCTTGTAGGGCATCGTTTATTTGTGCTTTAGGAATAAAACCTTCGTAAATTGGCGTTTGTACAACCGCTGGCGATACTGCATTAACGCGAATGTTGTGCGCGGCTAATTCCATTGCTAAATGTTGCGTTAGCGCATGTAAGCCTGCTTTAGCCATTGAATACGCTGACGATGGTGTAGCACCAATAGCTTGCTTACCCCACATAGAGCCCACATTTACAATGGCGCCTGCGCGTTTTGCTGCCACTAAATTAGCGGCTACTTTTTGTGTAATAAAAAACAAGGCACGGTTAATTTGCATGTATTGATCGTAATCAGTCGCTTCGTGCTCTAAAAATGGTTTAGGGAAAAACACGCCGGCCGCATTTACCAGTAAATTGACGTCCGCGTGGTCTTGTGAAAGTGTGTTAATTAAGTTTTGCACGCCTTCGTCGCTGGTTAAATCAGTGGTTAACACCTCAACAGTGCCTAAAGCTGATAACTGCTCTTTTGCTGCTTGGGCTTTTTCTTTACGGTGGCCAACAATAACAGCGTGGCCGCCTTGCTCTAAAATTAATCGAGCCGTGTCAAAACCCATTCCGCTAGTACCACCAATAACGAGTAATTTCTTACCTAAAAATTGCTTAGTCATGATTATTTCTCCAAGCGCCACTATGTGCCGTATTTGTTATATAAATAAAAAGTTTTGGGTTGCCTAATAGCAAGTAACTTGCTGTTTGGCTTGGGAGGTATTTTTTACTTATTTACTTGCTTTAACAAACGAGATAATCTGAGTTATCAATAAAGAAAAAGTTTACCGTATGAAATCACCTATACATCTCAATGCATTAAAAGCGTTTGAAGCAAGCGCAAGGCACCAAAGCTTTTCAGCGGCAGCTGATGAGCTAAACGTAACCCCAGCAGCCGTTGGGCAGTTGGTAAAAACATTAGAAGAGTGGCTCGACACGCCGCTGTTTCATAGAATGAGCTCAGGTAAAACACGGCTAATAACGACCGAAACCGCGCAAAGTGCCCTGCCATTAATACGCGAAGGGTTTGATAAACTTGCCCAAGGGCTAGACATTTTAAAAGACAACGCCGTAAGCGGTGCGTTAACGGTTGCAGTAAGCCCTGCATTTGCCGCTAAATGGTTATTACCTAGGTTGCATTTTTTTCAAGAAATATGTGCGCAAACCAGTGTAAATTTAAACACTAATTTAAAACCTGTTGATTTTACTGAGCAGCGTATAGATATAGGCATACGCTTTGGTACAGGCACTTGGCAAGGCTTGAGTGCAGAGAAACTAATGGATGAAGAGGTATACCCGGTATGCTCACCTAAGTTTTTACAAGACTCAAATCGCTTAAACACCCTAGATAAACTAGTGAACGAAACCCTAATACACGATCAATCAATGGACGACCATACGGGTTTTCCGTCTTGGTCGGCGTGGTTAAAAAAAGCCGGAGTAACAGGCCCCTTAACGACTAAAAGCATTCAAATAAATAACTCAGCGGCTGTATTGCAATCAGCTATTGATGGCCACGGCGTGGCGTTAGCACGCAGTGTTATGGCTAAAGATGACTTAGCCGCAGGGCGATTGGTTAGGTTATTCCCTGATATTTATTTTGAATCGCCTTTGGCGTATTACGTTATTTACCGCCCCGAATGTGCTGAGCTGCCAAGAATACAGGCATTTAAAGAATGGCTATTTAAAGAGGTAGAAAACCCGCGGGCTAAAAGAGATTAAAGCTCAGGAGTACTTTTATAACATACAGCAATAAAGAAAATATTTACCATGGTAAAAGATAATCTCTGTGGTTAACCTCGTTCATTCCCCGTAAGCTTTTGCTCCAAGTTAGCCACTTTAATGACTAAAGTGGCGTTTAATTAGGAGTAAATATTATGTCACAAGTAAGAGTATCGCCATGGCAAGATGGCGAGCAAGTCCCAGCCGAACTACTAGCCGAAATGCAAGGTCGTCGTCCAAACGGTGAACTAATAGGCATAGATAGAGTATTACTAAAAAGCTTTCCTTTAGCTAAAGGCTGGAATGAGTTGCTAGGGCGCGTTAGAGCAAACTTTGGCTTATCGCTTGAGTACCGCGAACTTATTATGCTGCGTGTGGCGGTATTAAACAAAGCCGATTTTGAGTGGAATGTGCACTACCCTGCATACATACAAGCTGGCGGTAGCGATGAAAAAGCCACTGCACTTAAAAGCGTGGTAGTAAATGCTGCGTTATTCTCTGAGCAGGAGCTGGCTTTGCTTGAACTTACTGGGCAGTCAACCACTAAAGTAAATGTTGATGGCGACGTGATTGAACGTTTAAAAGCACTATTTGGCGAAACGCAAACTGTAGAAGCGGTAGCAACTGTGGCTGCTTATAACATGGTATCTCGCTTTTTAGTGGCGTTAGACATTTAAATACCTCAACCATAAATCGCTTTTAAGCCCCTTGAATATTTTTATGAAAGTGAAATCATGCAAAAATTAAACGCTATAGACTCAGATAGGCTTGAGCCGAGCGATCCTCAAGTTCAAACAGCTAACTTATGGCGTTTAATGTTAGCCCAGGCACTTTCTGGGGCTAATAGCGTTGTGCTCTACGCAACAGGTGCGGTAGTGGGCAGCTTGCTTGCTCCTACTGCACTTTTAGCCACTTTACCTGTTTCTATTTTTGTTTTGGGCATGGCATTGTGTGTTTTACCCGCCGGTGAATTAGCACGAAAATATGGCCGCCGTGCAGCCTTTATGGCTGGCACTGGCGCCGGTGTTTTAACCGGACTATTAGCGGCTATAGCGTTGTATATAGACAGCTTTTGGCTGTACTGTTTATCTGCGCTATTAGGCGGCGCTTATTCGGCAGTGGCCTTATCATTTCGGTTTGCTGCAACCGATGGCGTGCCCGAAAATAAACGCCCGCAAGCGCTTTCTATGGTAATGGCAGGTGGCGTAGCTGCAGGTGTTATTGGCTCGCAGTTAGTTACGCATACCATGCACCTGTGGTCAGACAAAATGTTTGCTGCCACATTTATAGCGCAAGCCATTGTCGCGGCTCTTGCAGGTGTTATTTTGTTTGGCGTTAAATTGGCTAAGCCTTTAGCAAATCAAGTATATTCAGGAAGACCGTTGAGCACAATTGCTTTGCAACCACGATTTATAAGCGCGGTTATTTGTGGTGCAGCATCGTATATGGTGATGAACTTTTTAATGACATCGGCACCTCTGGCAATGCATATGCACGGACATAGCCAAGAGTCAGCAAACTTAGGAATGCAGTGGCATGTTATTGCTATGTATGCACCTAGCTTTTTTACTGGCAAACTCATTGCACGTTTTGGCGCTGCTCGTATTTCTGTTTTTGGTATTATTTTAACTGCAATTTCAGCAGTTATAGGCTTTTTAGGTGAAGGTGTATATCACTTTTACACGCTGTTAATTTTGTTAGGCATAGGTTGGAACTTTGGCTTTTTAGGGGCATCAGCATTAGTGCTCGAAACGCACAAGCCAGAAGAAAAAAACCGTGCCCAATCGTTTAGTGATTTTATTGTGTTTGGCTTAATGGCGGTAGGCTCTTTTTCATCAGGTGGGTTATTAAGTGCTTACGGTTGGCACACCGTTTTATGGGCATCGTTTGTCCCTTTATTACTGGCCGTTATTGTTTTGGTATTAACCAAAAAATACCAAGCCAATTTTAGCAAGCAAGCTTAAACACATTAACCGCCCTACAAGCTGCTTATATTAGCAAGCTAAAGTTTTTTAAGCTGCTGGCAAAGTAGCCTTACTTTTATTTTTTGTGGCGCGGCTGTTTTATATGAAATATAACGCGGCCTAAAATATTTCTTTGCTTGATTAAACCAAGCTCTTTAGTACTGGTGCTACTGACATGGTCGCCGCTTAATAAGTAGGTATTATGCAATCCTATATGGCAAATACGTTTGATGATGCGGCCATATTTTGGGTGCTCTACTAGTACAACATCACCCAGTTTGTAGTTTATATTTGGCCAGCACATACTTAGCACATAATCTAAATCAAAAAAAGTAGGAGACATACTCTGCCCCCTTACTTTGCTTATGTTGCACTTTAACACAACGTGAGAGCTAGGCGCTTTTTAGGTCTGGGTAGACCACGAGCTCGCTTGGCGGGTATGGGCTTTTTGCTTGATAGGTTGCAATGCCTTTGGTTTGCCAAAATGAGTCTGCAAATTGATTGACTAGCGCGAGTAATTGTTCAGCGTGTTCGCGCTCTATATGCTGTTTACACTTTGATGCAGTAAGCATAATTGAATGCACTAATGCATGCGTATCTGGGAACTGATCAAACTGAGGCTGTTTAAAGTAATCGCCCCAAATTACGCGTACTTCTTCTTTTACTTTAGCTGCATGAATTTCTTTTTCGCGTACTAACCGCGCAAGTTGTGCGCTATTTGCCACTGATAGCGGTTGTTCTAATTCGTTAATAATATCTATAAATCTAATTACACTTAATGCTGCAATTTGTGCCGTGCTTGGGTCGTATATTTTGCAAGGAATATCGCAATGCGCTGCAGCACTTTTAAATTTTAAAAGTTTATCTAGGCTGTTAATAAATGAGTAAAGCATGCTGCATTTCCTTATGATTTTTTGCGCTTGGTGCGTTTGTAAAACGAAAACGAAAAAGCGGCTACTACGGCTATAATGGCGCCATAAAACAGCAGGTGTAAGTACGCAGCAGACCAATGCGCGTGGTCATGACCTTCGTGGGCAAAAAGCGGTAGGCTCACCATAGCTATAAAAATAATGAGTAAGTTTTTCAATTGTTTATCTCCTTTAATTAAGACTCTGTGGTGCAAACGAGATGGGTGTAAATGAATGCGTTTTAACAAACACCATAAGCTCACTGCGGTTTTTGCTCAGCCCCCACAATAAAGCCGATAAGTCGTTGTGCTTATGGCTATTGCTAAGCTGTTTTTCTCGGCGCTGTTGGGCTTGTTTTAATAAACTGTAGGCTGAGTCGCATTGCGTTTGCTGTGCGAGTAACGCTGCTAAATTATGATGGGCGACCAACATAGCACATACAGCGGCTTTATCTGTTGGGTGTGCGCTTAACAAGTTATTAGATAACGATAAAGCAACATAGTAGTGGCTTTTAGCACTTTTAATTTTGCTACTGTTAAAGCATTCGTTACCTGCTTTTGTATCGCTTTGCCACTGCTGGTACTCGCTTAAAGTGTGCATATATTAGTGCTCTGTAAGGTGTTGTGGGTGTTGTAATGCGAGCTTTTTAAGCTGCGCAATACACGCAAATACAAAGTCACTGAGTTTGTCGTCACAATAAAAAAGGTCGTATAGCAGGCTAATTGATTGCGCTAGGGCATTATGAGCTGCGTGTTTTTCGCCTAAAAAATACAGCGTGGCATACAGGCGCTCAGTGAGTGAGGTTATTTGGATAAGCTGCGTTTTATCGGCGTAATTATGCATTTGCGTTAGTAATGTAACGCTTTCTAGTGCACTCCCTAAATGCGGTAACGCCTGTGCAAACTGGGCTTGTTTAAATAATGCCTCACCACTTAATTGTGCAGTTTCAATATCTATAAGTGCTTGTTCTGGTTGGCACAAAACATGTTGCTTATGCCTAGCGCATAAAAATGGCAAAGCCATACTATGTTCCTCATTTATTTACTTGCTAAAACTGTAAAGCAGAAATACAAATAGATCAAATGATAATTGTTTTTATTTGCGTTGGTTGGTTTTTGTGTTTTGCTGGGTGGCTTAATGGGTGTTATAAATATATGATATTGATAATTATTTGTATTAATCGGTTTTAAAGGTGTGTATGAAAAAGTCTATGTTAACTTTGGTGTTAGTGACGTGTATGAGCGGCTGTAGCACAACTACGATGCTGCCCGATAAAAGCTCATCGTTATATTATTCAGCACTTTACAATGCACAAGCAAAGCCTGTTGGGTCTGTATCATTAGAGCAAACACTTTTAAATGCCGATGTAGTTTTAGTGGGTGAGTGGCATACTCACCCCGGTGTGCATTTATTTCAGGCAAAGTTATTTGAGCAATTAAGCAAAAGTAATAAACGCACTGCCCTGTCGCTTGAGCAATTTAGCCGTGCCGATCAGCCTATTTTAAACCAGTACGTTAAAGGGGAAATTGGCGAGCAATATTTAATTGACAATACCCAAGCGTGGCCCAATTACAAAAGCGATTATCGGCCAATTATAGAGCTGGCTAAAGCGAACAATAGCGATGTAATAGCAGCAAATGCCCCTAAAAATATAGTTACCTGTATAGGCAGGCAAGGGGTAAGTTACTTAAATAAACTTGATGAAACACAGCAAAGTTATATTGCCAGCACTATTGATACCTCTCCGAGTGATTATAAACAACGCTTTATGGCATCAATGCACCACGGCTCGCCCAGTCAAAACGAAAACTATTATGCTGCGCAAGTTACCTGGGATGAAACCATGGCTGAGTCTATTGTTAACTATTTAAATAATCATAACGGTGCGCAGGTAATGCATATAGCCGGCGATTTTCATGTAAAAAATGGTGAAGGTATAGCGCGCGTTATTAAGCGGTTAGCACCATCGCTTAATGTTGTTTGGATATCGCCGGTAACACGTGTGCAAACTAATCAAAGTGGGTATCAGTTGCAGGTTAACGCTTTGCCACCTCGTTATGTGAAAAAACAGCATCAACAAGCCGCTTTTAAAGCGTTAGCTAAACGCGGCGAGCAAACAGTTTGCTTATAAAATAACGACATAGTTAGTGAATCTTTTAACCAGGGCTCAGGTTAACTATGTCGTCATATCTTTAGTTATAGCGGGCTTGATTAGTGAGTGCAACCAACGCTTTACGAACCTCTAACGGGCTGTTGCACTGTGTTTTAAAGTTAATAAAGTAATTACGCTTTTGGCTTTGAATATAAAAGCCTGTGGGTAATAAGCCGCTCATTATTGGGGTGTTATCAGCAACCTTGTAGTGCTGCATTAATATAAGCGACATAGCATCTTGATGATCGTCGTTCATGTGGTTAATCATGCTTTGCTGCTGGCTTTCGTCCCAGCCTTTTGCCTCGCCTTGCCATTCGTTTTGCTCAAGCCAAAATATTTTGCCAAAGCCGCCAATGTAGCGCACGCGTACTACGTCTAATTGCCATAATTGAAAGTCGTGTGCATTGCGATAGCTAGCGGCTTCGGGGTATAGGGCAACATAGTTATTAAGTAAGGTGTGTGCTTGCTCGCTTGGCACAACAAAGCCATCGCCTACAAGCGTTACTCGCCCGTACTCGTTTTGATCACCACTGTCGGCGGCGTCAAATATAGTAAGGCTCATACGGGAGTCGTGCTTTAAGTTTTTAGTGTGCTGGGCTATATCGCTAATAAAAAAGTATATACGGCCTTGTTCGTCGCACATATAGGGGGTAACTGAGCCAAACGGGTAGCCGCGTAAATTATTAGAAATGGTCGACATGACACCGGCATTGGTTTTGTAAACCAAAGTACGCGCATCGTTTAACGCTTGCTCTCTCATAAAAACTCCTGACGTTGAGAAAAAACCATGGGTGCATCGTTATAAGGGTGTGGGTTTACGTGCAGTTTCATGGCGTACATTTGTTGTAAGTTTTGTTCAGTTAGTACAGTGTTGATTGGCCCACTTTGCAGCACTTTTTTGTTGTGCAGTAAAATCGCATCGGTTGCATACAGGCTGGCCAAATTTAGATCGTGTATTGCAATAATAGCGCTGTTGCCCTGCTCTACAAATGCTTTAACGCAGCTGAGCAAAGCATGCTGATGGCGCATATCAAGCGCTGATGTTGGTTCGTCGAGCAGTATTAGTTTTGGCTCTGCCGAATGTGTAAAGGCGTTTAGCTGCGCTAAAGTGCGCGCCATATGCACACGTTGTTGCTCGCCGCCCGAAAGCGCACTTACGCGGCGAGTTAAATAATGGCTTAAATCCATAATAGCGGCGTATTTATGTATTTTTTCGCTTTGCATTTTTAACGACTCTACGTATGGGTAGCGGCCCATAGCAATAAGCTCAAATACAGTAAAATCAAACCCTACGTGATTTGCTTGCATCATTACTGCGCGCTGTGTGGCTAGGCTTTTTTTAGGGTGAGTGGCCAGCGGCTTGTTATTAAAAAGCACATTACCGGTAAAGGGGTGCATACCCGCTAAGGTATGCAGCAAAGTAGACTTACCTGCGCCATTTTCACCAAGTAATGCGACTAGTTGCCCTGGCTTAGCGCTGCCGTTAATAGCGTTTAAAACGCTATGACTGCCAAAACCAACGCTGAGATTGTTAAACGTGATCATGACCAACCTCGCTTACTTTTAACAATTAAATAAATAAACAATGGCGCTCCCAACAGTGCGGTAATAATACCAATGGGTAGCTCTGCTGGCATAATTAAAATGCGTGCTAACCAGTCAGAAAGTAGCAATACCACTACGCCAATTAGCATACAAAGCGGCAGCATATTACGTAAATGCGGCCCTACCATTAAGCGGGCAATATGCGGGACTACCAAGCCAACAAACCCGATTAAGCCAGTAAGCGCCACCACCGCACCTACCCCTAATGCAACAAGTATAATTACGTATAACTTAAGTTTATTGGTGTCTACCCCTAGGTACTGAGCTTGGGATTCGCCAATAAGTAGTAGGTTCATGGGCTCTTTTAAACACCACAAGCCAATAAGGCTAATAAGTAGCAATGGTGCAGCTTGTACAATAGTGTCCCAGCTTGCTCCAGCTAATGAGCCCATAGTCCAGTAATTAATTAACCGCAAAGCGCTGTCGTCGGCAAAAAAGCTCAATAGCCCAATAACCGCAAATGCCAATGCGTTAATAGCCACCCCCACTAATATAAGTGTGGTGATATTAATTTGCCCTTGTTGCTTAGCAATAAAATATACCAGCGAGGTTACCCCAAGCGCCCCCAAAAACGAGGCATAAGGTAAATAAAGCTGAGCATTAAAATTTAGCTGTGCGCTCAATGCAATAAAGGCAACGGCAACCATGGCCGCACCCGCACTAATGCCAATAATAGATGGGTCGGCCAATGGGTTTCGGCACAGGGCTTGTGTTGAGGCGCCTGTTTGGGCAAGCACCAACCCTACAAGCACAGCAAGCATAAAACGTGGCAAACGAATTTGCATAACCACATTAATTTGTAGCGCATCAAACTGACTAAAACTCTCAGGTGCAAGCCATGCAACGGCTAAGCGCCAATCCCAGCCTGCAGGCCCATAACCTATGCTAAGTAGCGCTAAAGCAAAGATACACACACAGGCTAATAGCATCCATTTATGAGCATGGCTAAGTGTTACAGGTTTAAAGCTGCTTAATGTTTGGGTGCTCATAAGCGTGTTTTATACTCGCTAAGCTCATTAATTGCATTGGCAATACGCGGCGACATGCCAAGCGAGAGCAGGCTATCCATTACAAGTAAGTTACAGTTTTGCGCGGCTTTTAATAAACGCAATGAAGGTTGCTTACAAAAAGCCTGCTTACCACCAAGGCTATTTACAACATGCGTTGGCGCGACTAAAAAGTCGGGCTGATTTACAGCTAGCATCTCGCGGTTAATTGCTTTAAAGCCTGATTGCGTAGCGCCTATATTGGTAATGCCTGCGTAGCTAAATAATAAATTAGGCACGGTTTCTTGCCCTGCAGCAACAAGCCCGCGCTCATTAGCGGAGAGTAAAAATAGTGCACTATGCGTTTGCTGTTTTGCTTTTTCAGGCAGCGAGTTTGTAATTTGAGTGATAAGTGACTGTGCTTCTTGTTTGGCGTTTAAATCGTCACCTAAGCGTTTAATTAGCGCAAGTAGCTCGTTAACTGAGGTCGGTTTTTTATAATGGATGAGCTTAACCCCTGTTGCCTCAATTTGCTTAAGTGCTTGGCTTCGCCCTGCGCCTTCAAGTGCTAATAAGGTAGTTGGGCGTATAGAAAGTACGCCTTCTGCTGCTAAATCGCGGTAATAACCTACTTGTGGTAATTGCGTAGCTTGCTGCGGGTAGATGCTAGATTGATCAACAGCAACAAGAATATTTTGTTTGCCTAGCGCATAAATTATTTCAGTTAGGGTGCCGCCTGCGCTAATAACACGCTCTTGTGAAAACGTAGGTTGAGCCATTAAAGCAAACACTATAAATAGGTATTTCATTACATACTCCGGTTTTTATTTTTTGGCTATTATAATTAAATAAATCTAAATGAAAATGATTATCATAATTAATTGATCTTATTTTGACTTAGTTGTAACATCCTTGGTGTAAATAATAACTATTATCATTTGGAGTTAAAATGAACCCCTCTGCATTTAAATTTACTGCTTTAGCAACTTTATTAATTGGCTCAGGCACAAGCCTTGCTGAAGAAATTATTGAAGATCACATTGTTGTAAGTGGCTCGCGCTTTGAACAAAAGCTTGAAGATGTAACAGGCTCTGTATCGGTTATTACCGAGCAAGACATAGAACGCCAGCTAGCAGTAGATTTACAAACTATGTTTAAATACGATCCTAGCATTGCAACTACTGGTAGTGGTGCAGGCGCGCAAACACTGACTGTACGTGGCGTTGGTGGTAATCGTGTTGTATTTATAAAAGATGGCCGACGCACTAACGACGGTTACGCAGGCGGAGGGGGCTATTTAGTTGGCCGCAATTACTTTGATGTTGCAGGCGTAAAACAAGTAGAAGTAGCCAAAGGTGCTGCATCGTCTTTGTATGGCTCTGATGCGCTGGGTGGTATTGTGGTTATAACCACTAAAGACCCTAGTGATTATTTAAAAGATAACAGCAGCTTTTTAAAAATGGCGCTGGGGTATCAAGGTCAAAGCAATCAAGTTGCCGGTGATATTACCGCAGCAAAAGACTTAGCCGATTTTGCAGTAAGCGCGGTTTATAGCCACCGTGACAGCGAAGAAGTACAAAACTATGACGAGAACTTACCTGGCTACGATGCGAAATCGGACGCTTTATTAGTTAAACTTGAGCAACAGCTGGATGAAAAGCGCACACTTAAATACACCCTCGATTACTTTAATCAAACAACTGAGCAAGTTATTACTCCCGCCGTTCAAGAAACAGAAGAAGACGACACTAATTGGTCGCTGGCGCTCGATTATCATTCGCAGGTAGCAACCGCTGCGTTTGATAAATGGCACGGGCAAGTGTCTTACAGCAGTTACGAGCAACAAAGCGACCAAGTTAGTGATGCAAGCACCTACACCGATTATAACGACTATCGTTTTGAGCAAAATATTTTAGGTTTAAAAGCGGTATTTTATAAAGGGCTAAAAGGAGAAACTACCGAACACGAAGTGGTATATGGGGTTGATGTAGACTTATACGACACCACCCGCCCACGTTTTAAAACCCGTGTTTTAGCCGATGGCACGGTTGATTTTACAGACCAAAAACAAGAAGCATTCCCAGGGGCAGATACCTCTTTAATGGGTGCCTACGTACAAGACAGTATTTCTTTTAAAAACAGTGCTTGGTCGGTTATTGCAGGTGTGCGATATGATTACTACACCCTTGAGGCTAAAAGTGATGAGCTATACGCCGATGCGCAGCTTGATGATATTACCGAATCGGCTTTTTCGCCTAAACTAGGTGTTATATATCAAGTTGACGATAATTTATCTTGGTACGGGCAATACGTACGAGGCTTTAAAATACCACCACACGACCAAGCCTATCAAAGCCACGGCGTTGAGCCGTTTTATCAAATATTACCAAACGCCGATTTAGACCCTGAAAGCAGCGACTCATTTGAGCTTGGGCTAAGATACGCCAGCAGCGATATTAGCGTAAATTTAAGTGCTTTTTATGCAGCATACGATGACTTTATAGAAACAGCCGTAGTGGGTGTTGAGCCAACATATATTCCTGGCGTAAACAAAACCTTGTTTCAGTATCAAAACATTAGTGAAACCCAAATAAGCGGCGTTGAAGCCGCAGTTGCCATGTATGTCGCTGAAAATATACTACTGGAAGCAAATGTGGCCTATGTTGATGGTGAAAATAAAGAAACCGATCAGCCACTTACCAGTATTAGCCCGCTAAACGGCTCGGTATTGTTAAGCACGGAGCTTGGCAATGTTAACTGGACCGCTGCGTGGCGTTTAGCTAAATCGCAATCGGATGTGGTACTTGATACAAATGGTGACAAAACCACCCAAGGACATGGTTACGGCGTTGTTGATTTATATGCAAACTACGAATGGCAGGCGTGGCAGCTAAATGTAGGTGTACTTAACTTGCTTGATAAAGAATATGTTCCTTTTGAGCTAATTGCAGGGCAATCGGCAAGTGCTGATTTTAGCCAATACACCCAACCAGGACGTAACTTCTCAGCCAAAATAAGCTATGAGTTTTAATTAGCGTTTAACGCATTACATGCCAACAAGCACTGTATGCTGCATGAAGCTGCAGCGCTTGTTATTTATTTTAAAATGACACCCATCTTAATTTTTAAATAAATCGGCTTAATAAATCAGGCAACTTTAAAAACTCATAAGCTAATGGCTTATTTAGAGGCATTTACGGTGGTTATTTTAAAAATGTGCTGTTATTTACGTGGTTAGCTAAATTAAGGACATGCTTAAACCTGCAGCTAGGCAGTTTTAAAACTATTAAGAAGGTTTTAGGCTAGTAGTTTTTTACAATTACTATAATTTACTCGTCGCTTTTTATTTAAATGCTCACAATAACTTACATGTGATTGCGGCTTACCTACAGCGCCGTGAAATACGCGGGTAAAATCAGTAGTAAGTTTTAACCAATTCTCTTGTGATATGTTTACTCTTTCTAATAAGGGGAGCTGGGTGTTTTCAATAAAGCCTGGTTTATCATCGCGAATAATGCGCCCAGTGAGCTCAACTAACTCGAGGTAATATTTAAGCTCGAACGGTAAACCTTTTGGCATAAGCTTACGAGGCTTACATGCAAACTTTAAAAGTTGTTTAGGTTGCTTTGCATTTTCTGCGCTCTTAATTCGCTTTTGCACACTGGTAAAGTTTGAGTCTTCAGGAGTATTAGCTACTTTTGCTCTAATTGGGTTTAGATCAACGTAAGCCATACAAGCTGCAAGGGCTGCTTCATCAAGTAGAGCTTGTGATTTAAACCGCCCTTCCCAAAACCGGCCAGTGCATTTATCTTCTTTATTAGCTTTTCGGGCAATATGTTCGTTTAAAACGCGCATAAACCAGCTAATGCTAGATAACCTGTCTCTGTATTGAATAATAGTTTGGCTTAAAAAGTAGCGCTCAGTATTACTAAGCTCCTCACCTTGTAAAAACTTTTGCGTTAATGGTGTACCTTTACAAAGCTTGTGCCAGCGCAGCACTATGGCTTTGTCATTTAACCTATTTGCTTTTTTATCATCAACATAAAGCACAATATGCGTATGATTGCTCATAACTGCGTAAGCACATATATCAATACAAAATATTTTAGCGAGGCTAAATAGTTTTTTCTCTACCCAACCCCTTCGATGTTCGTAAGATTTACCCGTTAATGAATCCTCGCCGCATAAATAAGCATGGCGTACACAGCGTGAAATACAGTGATAGTATTTTGTATCGGCCAAACTTATTTGGCGTTTTCTTGCAATAGCCATTTAGCACCTGTTTGTTTATTGATCTAAATAAACATTAGTTGTTAAATGGTTAAAGTACAAAATTAACAGTGGGTGTCTTTATAACTTTCTTAATAGCTAAAGTTATTTTATTTACTAAAATAGCATTTTAAAAAATAAATTATTAGTAGAGTTTTTGTAAGCGATTACTTAACCTGTAACCTCATAAAAAGTAGTAATTAGTCATAATTTTAGGAGCCTACTTGTTAGAAGCGTTATTTGTATATGGTACTTTGTGCCCTGGTCACCCAAACGAGCATATTCTTGCCAATATTGGCGGCACTTTTGAAGAAGGCTGTGTAGTAGGTAATTTAATTAACGAAGGCTGGGGTGCCAAAATGGGCTTTCCTGCACTGGTATTAGATGAGTCAGGCCAAGAGATAAAAGGCTATGTGTTTAGCTCTACTAATTTAAAAAATCATTGAGCAGAGCTCGATGAGTTTGAAGGCGAGGCTTACTCTCGTATATTAACGCAAGTTAAGTTACACAATGGTGAGTATGTTCAGGCAAACGTGTACTCATTAAATACTAAGTAACACTTTATAAACCAGCGCTTTTAAAGCTCAAGCGCTGGCTATTTATAAATTAATTAACCGCAAAGTCTTTTGTTTCTAAATAGCTTGGTAGGCTTTTAAAACACGCCTCTAGCTTGCTTCTAATCGCAGCATTCACCAAAGTATTTACTGCATCGTCACACTTTAACTCCAGGTTGTATTCACCCCTATTGAGCGGCACTAAGTTTAGTGAGTCATAGCTTGGCTTGCTTTGTATTTTATGAATTACCAAACCTTGCTGCGCTGTTAGCTTTATTAACTCAAACGCATTTTTTTGTGCTTTATTGGTCGTTATTTTTCCAACGTATAGCGGGTTTTTAAAAGTTAGCTTGGTAGTAAAAAGTGCTTTGCCACCGCGTTCAAAATGGCCGTTAAATACAGTTACATTTAAGGTGGGTGTCTTCTTATTTATTAATAAATGTAGGTCAAATTTGGTTGGTAAAATAGTGATCTTACGTTGCTCGTCAGCTGCTTTTTTTAAAATGTTTTTGATAGTTTCAAGTTGAGTGCTGCTTTTACTTTTAGGGTGGGTGTCTTCATTAATTACTTCATACACAATTTGGTAGTCGTGTGGAGGGGCGTATAAAGGCATGTGGCTTGCAATTACTTTATCGCCTGCCAGTATAAGCGCCATGCCATGAAATCCCACGTAGCTGTGGGCTTTGTGTGTGTCGTGCGCATTTTGCTGAGGTGTGTTTGCAAGCACTGCGCTCGAAAATAAAATAAAAGCTAGCAGTATGTGTTTCATGTTAACGCTCAAAAAATCAATATAGCGTTACTATAAGCTGGTTTTTATGTATAAATAATCGATAATAAGTCACTATTTATTTCTTTTTTATCAATAAGGTTTAACGCCATGCATTTAGACGACATTGAAAAAGTAATTCATATGGCGAGTTCGCAAAATCTGCACACAACCGCTAAGCATTTCAATATTACCCCAGGAGCGCTTTCTAAAACGCTAAAAAAGGTTGAGGCAAACTTAGCCACGGAGCTGTTTAACCGTGTAGGTAAAACGCTTGTTTTAAATGATAAAGGCAAAGAGTTTGTTAAGCACAGTAGTGATTTAGTTCATAATTACCAGCAGCTTACTAGCCGTTTTAAAAGCGATAATCACAAATTTAATGCGGTTATTGCAGGCCCTGCCATTTTGCTTAAAAGCGGCCTAAAAAAGCTGCTTATCGCACTTAATAACCAGCCCTGCTCGGTGCGTATTAATAACGTATTTGAAGGTGAAGCCATAAAGCAAGTGGCATCAGGCTCCGCGCATATTGCATTGGTTACTCGCGAAGCATTAAATAGTAGCGCACTTGCTAATTTAGCGGCGGTTGATGTATTTAATACTGGGTTTAGTGTGGCTGCGCATGCTTCGCATCAGCTTGTACAAAAAGGCGTTTCAACACTCAATAAAAACCAATTAGTAGAGCTTGCTTTTGCATGCCCGCTGTTTTCACCCCTGTGCGGTCTTGAGCAAGGTATTGGCTCCGACGGCTGGCAAGACGATATTGCCCCGCGCAATATTGTATTTAGATGTAGCGATTACAGTGCGTTAATAGAGGTAGTACAAAGTGGCTTGGCGTTAGTGTATTTACCTAACTTTGTAATTGACGATTTGGGGCTTAAAAAGCTAACTGTAAAGGGGGTTAACAGTCATTACAATGAAGACATTGTAATGGTATACAAACCTTCAAAGGCCGATGGTTGGCTTAATAAACTTATGCTTTCTTTATAAAAAAGCGCTTAAAAATATAAAGCGCCTTAACCACTACATTAAGACGCTTTAGGATGAAAACTTTAATTTACTAGCTATTAAAAATTATACGCTAACGACATTTTAAATTGCGTTGGCGCACCTGGGTAAACCCATAACGCGTTGTAGCTGCTTTCAGCGTAATCTTCATCAAAAATGTTATTAACACTAATATTAAGCTCGGTTTGCTCGGTTAAGTTTACGTTGCCAAACACGCCCACTAATTGGTAGCTTGGTAGTGTAAAACTTAAATCGGCGGCATCACCTAAACGGCTGCTGGTGTATTGGTAGCTTGCGCCAAATTCAAGCTCTTTACCCATTAATGCTGTTTGATGGCTAAGCGTAAGATTTAGGTTATTTTTTGGTACATTTACCAGTGGGCTGCCTTTTTCAATTGGCACGCCCCAATCGGCATTAATGATGTCGTTGGCAGTGGTGGCATCAATGTAGGCGTACGATAAGTTAAACGCCGTTGCATCAGTAATATAGGTGCTTAAATCGAGCTCAACCCCTTTACTATCAGCTTTACCAATAGGCGCCGAAAAACCAACGTTTACAGGGTCTGCTACTAACATATTACTTTTAGACGCATCAAAAATGGCGAAAGTACCGTTTATGCCTAAGTAGTCAAACTTAGCGCCTACTTCAAATGAGTCACTGTATTCAAAGCCAAACGGGTCGCCGCTAGCATCTGTACCACTTAGTGGTAAAAAGCCTTCTGAGTAACTGCTGTATAAGGTTAATGCATCATTTAGCTCGTACACTAAGCCTACACGCGGGCTTACTTGGCTTTCAGAGCTGGTTGAAAACACCCCGCTGTTGGTTTCTAAAATGTCTTGGTCAACGCTGTCAAACCTTAGGCCCACCAATAGCTTAAACTTATCGGTAATATCCATTTGGTCTTGAACATAAATACCGTATGCCTTTTGCTCTTCGTCGTTTTCGTAAAGCAGACTTACAGCTGGGCGCTCAACATCGTAATTTGGCTCAAAAATATCAACAGTATAAGTACCGTTACCGCCACGGTAGCGTGAAAGCGCAGTGCGCAAATCGTATTTGTAGGCATCAGTACCTATTAATAAATGATGCGTAATACCAGCTGTATCTACACTGCCGCTGAGTTCAAACTTTACGCTTGTATCTTCTACTTCGTAGTCGCGGTAGCGTTGTTGGCGAGTAAGTGTGCGGCCGTCGTCAAATAACGACTGACGAGATGGCGAAAGCTCAGCATCCGACGAAAACCCCGTTAATGTAGAGCTGCGGTAGTTTGCACCGGCAACCAACGACCAATCGTCATTAATATCATGATTTAATGTAACTTGATGACCACGCGAATACACTTGCGTGTCGCCATCGTTTGGGTTACCTAAATAACGCGAGTTTGGTACGGTGTCAAAATCGTTATTAAGTACAACAACACCGCGGTCAAATAGCTGCGCTAAATCTACGTATTCAAACTCGTAAGTAACGCTGGTTGATGCGTTTATTTGGTGATAAATCGAGGGGGTAATTACCTTTTTATTTGTGTATACCTCATCGCGGTAGCTGTCGCTATCTTGCCATGCGCCATTTATTCTAAACGCAGTGTTGTCGTTTATGCCGTTTGTGTAATCACCTTCAACACGGTTAAAGCTGTCGCTACCTAGGCTTAGTTTTAGCTCACCTTGCGGCTCAAACTGAGGTTTTTTAGTCACAATATTTACAGTACCGCCGGGCTCTGAGCGCCCATAAAGTGCTGAGCCTGGGCCTTTTAATACCTCAATGTAATCAATGTTTGAAACATCGCGCGGACCGCTAAAACCACGCCCACCGCTAAAGCCATTAATTAAATAGCCCGATGGCATGTTTTCGTTACCCGAAAGACCACGAATAGAAAAGCTATCCCATAATGCACCGCTGTTATTTTTGCGTGAAATGCTCGCCGAAAAATCAAGTGCGTCTTGTAATCTGGTAATGCCTTTTTGATCAAGTGCAGCGCTGTTAACACTTACAATAGACTGTGGCATTTGCTTTTGAGGAATGTCGCCGCGGTAAGCTTGCTTGTAAGTAACCGATATTTTCTCAATTTCTTCGGTTTGTGCTTGTGCAAATGTTTGCGCACTAAGGCCTAAACAGGCTAAATAAATTAAAGAATACTTCATGATGATTAATAAATAAGAATAAACAAATGTGATATTATAACGATAAGTTTAGCATGTGTTACTTTATAACAAAAAGACTTTTTTTAAATTTAAAAATTGCATTAGCAGCTTTGTATACATCACGTTAGTATGGTGTTCTATTTAGGTTACATAACGATAATTTTATGAGCATAAAAACAAACGTATTAATTTACTTTTTAGCCTTTTGCAGTGGTTTTTGCATTATGGGTATTGAGCTTTTAGGTGGGCGCATATTAGCGCCTTTTTTTGGCAGTAGTGTACATATTTGGGGCAGTATAATTACCGTATTTATGCTTAGCCTTTCTTTTGGTTATTTACTGGGTGGTAAGCTCAGTACTAAAAATGCATCGCTTACAAAGTATGGTTTAATATTTTTAATAGCCAGTATCATGGTGGTGCCTATTACGCTTTTTTCGCAGCCAATAATGGAATTTATTTTTACTCACATTGAAGATACACGCTACGGTTCGCTACTGGCCTCTACGGCTTTGTTTTTTATTCCTACCGTCATTTTAGGCATGATCTCACCTTACTCGGTGCGTTTACTGGTTACCGACAGCCATAAAAGTGGCCAAGTGGCAGGTATTTTATACTTTGTAAGTACGCTCGGTAGCGCCTTGGGCACTATTATCACTTCATTTTATTTTGTACTGGCGTTCGATGTAAATACCATAATTAGTGCATTTGCTTCTACGCTTGGCTTACTTGGCATATTGGCTATTGTTATTAATAATATTTCAGGTAATAAGGAGTTGGCCCATGCTTAAATATTTGCTCTTAGCAGTTAGTGTGTTCTCAGCAGCGGCGCTAAGCGATGTAATACACGAGGAGCGCTCTTTATATCGCAATATTATTGTTGATGAAACACGCGACCTACGCTGCTTAAAATTTAACACAAAAAGTAGCCAAACCAGCCAAAGCTGCATGTATAAAAATGACCCCGACAAACTGGTTTTTAACTATACCAAGCTTACATTTGCCAGCCTTTTGGTTACGGATAACCCTAAAAATGTACTCATTATTGGCTTAGGGGGCGGTACGCTGTCTAATGTTATTCATGAGCTTTACCCTGCAGCTAACATTCACAACATTGAAATAGACCCCGCGGTTTTAAAAGTCGCGCGCGATTACTTTAATTTCATAGAAACCGACCAGGTTACATCAAGCGTGCAAGATGGTCGTATATTTATAAAACGCGCCGCTATTAAAAAGCAAAAGTATGACTGGATTATTCTTGATGCATTTAACGGCGACTACATCCCTGAGCATTTACTTACTAAAGAGTTTTTTGAAGAAGTTAAAAGCGTACTCGCTGATGGGGGTGTAATTGCAGCTAATACGTTTTCGAGCAGCAAACTATACGCGCATGAGTCGGCAACGTACCATAGCGTATTTGGTGATTTTATTAACGTAAGCCGCCCTAATCGATCTAACCGTATTATTTTAGCGGGTGTAAACACTATGCCTACTGAGGCGCAAATTAATCAGCGAATCAAAGTACTTAATCCACGTTTAAAAAAGTACGACGTAGATTTAAAAGTAATTCGTACCTACATGCAAAGCAGTAAAAATAATCAAGATTGGCCTGCCAATACAAAAGTGCTCACCGATCAGTACTCCCCTGCTAACCTCCTTAACTTTTAAATCTATAAATTTATTTAGCCCCAGTTTTGGGGCTTTTTATTTACAACACTCCTCAATATTTACTTAGCTCGCTAACTAATGCTAAAATACTTAGCATGCTAACTATTTTGAGGTAATTATGACAACTCAAAAACCTTTTCACGAAACGCTCGATTTAACCATTATTGGTAACATGGGGCGGGTTCATAGGCTATGCCGCGAGGCCATCACTTTAGCTGTAGAGCCTTTAGGGCTTACGCAATCGCGCTGGACGGCGCTAACCCATATAAATATGTTGGGCGAGGGCATAACACAGCTTGAGCTTGCGCAGAGTTTAGGAATAGAAATGCCCTCGCTTACCCGCACATTAAAGCAATTAGAAGAGCAACGTTTAATTACCCGTAAAGTTGATGAGCACGATAAACGCAGCAAAAAAATTTATTTTACCGAGCAAGGTGGGGCAATTTTACAGTCGCTAAACGAAAAACTCATTGATATTAAAAGCCAGCTATACAGAGGGCTAAGCACTGAGCAGCTCGATGCACTTGCTTATGGCATCGTCAACATGGAAAAAAACGCACTAAACTGTATTCAAAACCAAGTTAAAGGGTAAAGCACGTAATGACCCCGGATCAAAAATTTACACGTTATGTAAGGCTCTCATTAGGGGCTTTTGTAATTGTATTTATTTATTATTTAATGGCCGACATGTTCATGCCGGTAACACCACAGGCACGGGTTTATCACCCTGTTGTGCAAATAGCACCGCAAATAAGTGGCCGTGTAACTAACGTATTAGTAGCTAATAACCAAACTGTAAAAGCGGGCGATGTACTATTTGAAATAGACCCAAAACCGTATAAATTAGCACTAGAGCAAGCACAGCTCGCCCTTGACGATGCCAAACTACAAAATAAACGCCTAGATACCAATGTAAAAGCACTTGAGGCGCAAATTTCGGCGGCCAAAGCAAAGCTGCACGAACAGAAATTACTCAATAATCGTGGCGAAGCATTATATAAGCAACGCTCTATTTCTGAGCAAGAGCTTGAAAGCATTAAAGCTAACTTTGAAGCAAGTAAATCAAATGTCGCCTCATTAGAAGCGCAATTGGCCGAGGCAGTACTTGCACGTGGCGAAAGCGGCGCGCAAAATTTAGCGCTTCGCCACGCTGCAAACCAATTAGCACAGGCTGAGCTTAACTTATCCTACACCCAAGTACGTGCGCTAAGTGCGGGTGTGGTGTCTAACTTACAACTACTTGACGGCGCCTATGCTGTAACCGGTAGCCCGCTATTAGCTATTGTGGCTAATAAGGCCGACCTAGTTGCCGATTTTAGAGAAAAATCATTACTCAATATGAAGCCAGGTAGTCAAGCGCGAGTGGTATTTGATAGCCGCCCAGGTGAGGTTTACAACGCGTATATAAGCACATTTGAGGCAGGTGTTAGCGACGGGCAACTCAACGCCAATGGCGTGCTAAGTAGCACCGAAACCAGTAATCGCTGGGTACGCGATGCCCAGCGTCAGCGTATTCATTTAGTGATGCCAAATAACGCCAAATTAATTGCAAATATGCCAAGTGGCGCACGTGCTACTGTACAACTATTGCCAGAGTCAACAATTGGCCAGTGGTTAGCATCGGCGCAAATTAGGTTTATTAGCTGGCTACACTACATTTATTAATGGAGGCCGTATGACTCAAGCAGTTAGCCAAGCACCTCAATTAGACTCAAATGGGTTACGCCAAGCGCTACGCATAGCCGGCGGTTGTACCTTAGGGTTTACTATCAGTAAGTTAATGAACTGGCCATACGGTATATTTTTTACTGTTTACCCTATGTTGCTACTCGGTTTAGTGCCGGTGTTAAATAAACACATTGTGCGCCAGTTTTTAGCCAGTGCCGCCATTAGCATTCCGATGGTGTTAATTATGCAGGGCTTATTTTCGCATTTGCCTGTGTTAATGACCCTTATTGTATTTTTAGCGTTTTGCTTTTTGTTTTATCAAATGAGCTCAGGCGCGGCTTTTTTATTTGGCGCACTAGGCGTGGTGGGGTTATCTATTCAGCTGCACTTTTCAAGTTATGTAACCGGTAGCAGCAGCGTATATCCGCTTATTTTAAGTAATGGCTTGGCAACCCTACTCTCTACGGCTATTGCTTTTGCTATGCATGGGATTTTCCCCGATGTAACCGCGCGTGCCGTGCGGGCGGTACCCGCTAAATCTAAAGAGAGTATTCGCCATGAGGTACTACTGTGCGCTACGGTCGCTACGCTTTCGTTTGTAGTATTTCAGGTGCTTGATTTGCAAGATTCAATATCGGCGCAAGCCTCATCGGTATTAATTTTGTTTTCGCTGTGCTGGAAAGCGGCAGGTATGGCGGGTTGGCAGCGTGCTATTGGCACACTCATTGGGTGTAATGCGGCGTTGTTAGCGCAAGTGTTATTGTATAACCACACCGATTTTTTATTGTTTCCGGTACTTATACTATGGACATTATCGTTTGTGTTTAGCCGTTTTCATATTATTGGTGGCGGCGCACCGGGTATAGGGTTTGGTGTGTTAACCACGTTTGGTATTTTGTTTGGCAACTCTCTAGGCCCCGGGCAAGACCTTGTTTATAGCGCCATGTATCGCTTTAGCTCTGTTGCGGTGGCTATTGTGGCTAGTTTATCTGCGGTGTATGTAATGCACCATATATTAAATCGCTTTAGTGCAACTCGTCATCATACCTACGAATAACCCACTCACGCCTACGGCTAAATAAAAGCTGCAGGCGTAATTTTCAATGTTGTGAGCTATATATTTTTAAACTTAGAATTAAAACTTAATGCTGCCGCGCAGGGCTTTGGTTTGCCCGTGCTTGGTTTTTTTATCCATGCGTTTGCGCTGCGAGCTGCGGCTTGGTTTGGTTGCACGGCGGGCTTTGTTTACTTTGGTTGCGCTTAAAATTAACTCTTTTAAACGCTTTAGTGCATCCTCGCGATTAAGCTCTTGGGTACGAAAGCTCTGCGCTTTAATTACCACTACGCCCTCTTTTGTAATGCGTGAGTCGTTTAGTTTTAATAGTCGCTCTTTGTAAAAGTCGGGTAACTTTGAGCGGTTAATATCAAAGCGTAAATGAATGGCACTGGCTACTTTGTTAACGTTTTGACCACCGGCACCTTGCGAACGAATAGCGGTTAGCTCTAGTTCCCATTCATCTATAGTGACAGTATTTGAAATAGTTAACATTGCGTTCAGCTCTTATCGACAAAAATGCAGTATAACATTAGTAACTATATTTGTGCTGAATCAGCTTAAGTTGTAGGGTGTTAGAGTATTTATACTACTTTGTAGCTTAAATGCACCTAATACTTTAGTTTTGTATTGGCAAGCACTTACATTTAGTTTTAGATAGCGTTAGATAAATAATAGGAAACGCCCCATGAAAAAAATACTTGTATCACTTAGCTTACTCGCAATGAGTTTTTCAAGCCTTGCAGAAGATATTAGCGAAGGCCAATTACAAAGTTACATGAAAGCACTGCCGGCTGTTTCTAGCTGGGCAAGCAGCCAAGATTCCTTAAAAAACCTTGATTTAGCAAGCATGCTAGGTGGCTCTGCCGATCAAAGTGTTGAAGAGCAAAGCTCGCTTGCAAACAGCGCACTGAGCATGATTAAAGAACAAGGTTTATATAAAAGCTTTGCCGATATTACTAACCGTTACGGTTTTTCGCCAGAGGAGTTAGTCTCTGTGGGTTCTGAGGTATCTATGGCTTACATCGAAAACCTCAAATCGGGCCTTTCAGCTGAAAACCAAGAAACAGCAAATAAAGTAATGGGTGGCCTACAAAGCCTTAAAAGTGCCAAAAGCAGTGACGCTAGTTCACTGATGGGGGCGTTTGGTAAAGCTTCAAGCGCAGCAGAAGAAGCGACTGACCCACTAGTAAGCGAAAACAACCTTGAGCTTGTGGGCGAGTATATGCCACAACTGCAAAAGATTTTTGCACTACTATAACTTTACAAATAACCTAAACTGAGGTTAAGTAAGCACTTACACAAAAGGTGGCATTTGCCACCTTTTTTAATGCCCAAATTTTAAATAATTACGACATTTTATTAAGTGTACTGAGTGGCGCTATGTGTAAAATCTAGCGCAGGAGTGCCCTACCCTTAGCCAGTTTGGCACAAAGCTGTTGGCTTTTTCATAATAAGTTTCTTTTAACATGTGCTGTTTGTATAAACAACACATGTAAAGCCCCTTTACAAGTGTATAACTTTATGATTTATTTTGGGTTTTTATTTAATATTGCAGCAACGCGTTCAGCAAGTTCAGACAGTACATCTTGTGCAAACCATGGGTTCTTTTTAAGCCAAATATTATTGCGAGGGCTTGGGTGCGGTAACACTAAATACTGTGGCCAATACTCACGCCACGATTTTACTAACTCGGTTAGAGGTTTGTTTTTAGTATGCGGTAAATGATACGCCTGTGCATACTTACCAAGCATGATTGTAAGTTCTAAATTTGGCAAAGCGTCCAGTAATTGCTCCCTCCATGCGGGGGCACATTCTTTACGCGGGGGTAAATCGCCCGACTTACCTTTACCAGGGTAACAAAAGCCCATAGGTAAAATAGCTATTTTTTGGGCATCGTAAAACTCTTCAGCACTGAGCCCTAGCCATTCTCGCAGGCGGTTTCCGCTGGCATCGTTAAAAGGTTTGCCAGTTTCGTGTACTTTTACACCTGGTGCTTGGCCGGCAATTAAAATACGCGCATTGGCATTAAACTGTATGACGGGGCGAGCACCTAATGGTAAATGAGGTTCACAGATCACACATTTACTAACTTGTTGTATTAATTGGCTGGTATTCATGTTTACTTGGCCCTAAATGCTTAATATTTATTCTAAATGGCCATTTTGACCCAATGAGTTGGTAAAAAATCGGTTTATTTTAATTAAAACGGCCAGTAGTTGGTAAAATTGTGATCTCTGTTTAAAACAGCGCTGTAGCCCTTGCCATACTTAGTGTTTTTCAGACCATACGGCAAATTCGTTACCACTAGGCTCTGTAAAATGAAATCGGCAACCACCCAGAAACTCAAAAATAGGCTTTACGATTTTACCACCATGCTGCTCAACTTTTTTATAAGTTGCGTGAATATCGTTACTGTAAAAAATCAGCAGTGCAGCCCCATTTTGAGTAAGCGATTTAAGCGGTGCATTAAAAAAACCGCCATCAAGCCCTTGGCCGCTAAACGCCGTGTACTCTGGGCCGTAGTCGGTAAATTGCCAATTAAACACGTTAGTAAAAAAGCTTTTTGTGGCTGTTAAATCGCATGCGGGAAACTCTACATAATTTAGTTTTTCGTGGTTAGTCATTATAATTTTGCTCTGTAGCTTGCCAGTATTAGATACTGTAAACCTTCGGAAGTAGCTAAGCAATAATGCTACAGATCACTATTTTACTAACGAGTGCAAAGCCATTGTGAAATTAGCTAAAATATACAAATGAGAATCGCTATCTTTTGTATTTGTAAGCTTTATAATAACGACTTATTTTTATTTTCGTATTTGAATAAGGGATTCGTTAATTATGCATGCACCACTGCATTTTGCTCCTTTTACAAAAACTAACCTAGCTGCGCTTATCAAAGCTGCGAGCAGCTACAGGGTGTTAGTGTTTTTACGTTTTTTTATTGCCATAGTGGGCGGTTATGCGTTTACCGCAGCAAGTATTTCATTATTAAGCGTGTTGCTACCAATTGCTAAACAAGATGCCGTCTTACTGTGTGTATCTATCAGTATTTTAATTTATGCCTTAGTGTTTATTTATGCGTTTTCTGTAAAGTCGTTAAAAACTGTATGGATCAGTATTCTACTAAGTATTGGCATTTTTATGGCTTTATTAGCCTTACTTAAAGGATGGTTATGAAGGATAATTTTTTTAGGTCGATGACATGGCTACATACGTGGGTGGGCCTACTTACTTGCTGGATTATTTACATAATATTTTTTGCAGGCACGGTTAGCTTTTTTAGAGATGAAATAAACCTTTGGAATCAACCCGCAATACACAATGTGCAAGCACAAACAGACAGAGTCGCTGCACAAAGACAGCAAATTATTAAAGGCGTTGAGTATTTAAATCAGCACGCTGAAAACTCTCCCGGATGGCGTATTACGTTACCTGAAGAGCGTATACCGTATTTAGTGTATGGCTATGCAAAACCTAAAGAGCCAGGCCAACGCCGCAGCCAGTATGTAAATACGCAATTAGACCCTAATACAATGCAAGAACTAGCGCCTTTTGTGGAAAGTAAAGGCGGCAACTTTTTTTACCGATTGCATTATCAGCTTTATTATTTAGATGCCATAACAGGGCGCTTGGTCGTGTGCTTTGCCAGCTTTTTTATGTTGCTAGCAATTATAACCGGCGTGGTCATTCATAAGCGCATATTTAAAGATATGTTCACGTTTAGACGTGGAAAAGGCGTACGCTCTTGGTTAGATGCACATAACTTAAGCTCTGTACTTGCTTTGCCGTTTCACTTAATGATTACTTATACAGGCATCATTACGCTTATATTTATGCTATTCCCCTACCCAGCATTAACAGCCTACGACAATGGCGTACGTGGCTTTTTTAACGATGTAACACCTAGCAATAAAGTGACTAATAAAGCGCAAGGCAGTGCAGATTTGCTTCCTATAAACACTATCTTGGATCAAGTTTATACTAAGTGGCCAGATGCAGATATTACGCGTGTTCAGGTGAGTAAACCTAATATGGCCGCCTCAACGGTAACGGTATTGGTAAGCCCTAAAAAAGCACTGCGAGATCAAAGTCCAAGATTGTTATTTAGTGGTGTAAGTGGTGAATTAGTTGCACAAACTGATGACGAACTTAGCAGCAGTAAAGCACTTTATGAGTCACTTAACTCTATGCATACAGGGCGATTTGCTACGCCACTACTGCGTTGGTTATACGTACTTGGCGGTATTGCGGGCTGTGTAATGATAGCTTCTGGCTGCGTAATGTGGGCAAAACGCATACGCGAGCGTAATAAAGGCAAGCCTTCGTTTGGTTTACAGTTGGTCGAGGGCCTAAACCTAGCCACTATTATGGGGTTACCGCTAGCAACCTGTGCATTTTTCATTGCTAATAGAATGCTCAGCCCAACGCTTGCAGGGCGCGACGATAAAGAAGTGACAGCATTCTTTTTAACCTGGTTAGTGGTTGGCGTTGTTGCATTATTGAAACGAGATAGGCTGCAATGGCGGGTAATGGCTGCCATAAATGCACTTGCGTGTTTAAGCGTGCCTGTAATCAACGCGCTTACAACTAATGGCAATATTGTTAGTTACTTAATGCACAAACAGTGGGCATTATTTATATTTGATGCGCTATTTTTACTATTTAGTATATTGTTTTTAGTTCAAACCGAAAAATTACGTACTCCCGTTAAAGCTAAAAATGCCTCCTCTAATAGCCGTTCAAACACAACTAAAAGGCAAAAAGCATGATTGATTTACTCAGTTTCAGCCTTTGTTTATTTGCTTTTAATAGTTTTGCGCTGGCAAAATCAGCGCATTTTAAAACAGCATTTAAAATACGCCCGTCTCAGCAACAAAGTAATGTGCTGTTAATAGTCGCTTGGATCAGTATTTTACTAAGTTTGCTTCTTTGCGTGATTACGCAGCAGGGGTATGGTGCTCTACTGTTTTGTGGCTTTATGAGTCTAAGTGTATTAATTATAATGTTTTTTTATAATTTTATAGAAAATTTAATTAAGCCGTTTAGTGTTTTAAATATGCTACTTATTGGCTCTTCAGGAGTATTTTTGCTAATAAATACCTTTTAGTTAGTAAAAACTTGATCTCAAAAAGTCGTTGTTTTAGGCAAAAAAATGGCAAGCTATAAAGCTTGCCAACAATAGGGGGATACTCAGTATGTCCAACACTTGCCTGTCTCGTTGCAAGTGCAGCTAATATAGCCCTAACATATTTAACTTACCTTACAGTGAAATGAAGGTTTTATTACAGCTGTAACAATCATTTGCTCAACAACTGTAAAGCCCCTTTACATAGCTAAATATCCTACTGTTTAACCCAAATAATTTGCTCTGTAGCAAAGCCTAATCTGTTTGCTTTAGCTATAAAATGTTGTTTAAGCTCATCGCTCACTGTAGGTGTGCGCGATAAAAACCATAAATAATCACGGTTGTAACTTGTTATAAACGCATATTGGTAGTCGTCTTGATCAAGCTCAAAAATTACGTAAGCACCATAAAATGGGCCAAAAAACGACACTTTAAAATGCCCTGTGTCACTGCCTTCTACAAATTTAGCTAAGCCCTGCGCTTCATCCCACTTTTGCTCTTTGGTTATAAACCCTTTGTTAAGCACCTCCACTGTGCCGTCGTTATTTACTGTGTAGGTCGCGGTGACTTGCTCCATGCCCTCTTCGAATGAGTGATCAAGACGGGCAATTTCGTACCACTGACCTTTGTACTGTTCAAGGTCAAAGTTTTTAACGGGGGTAATGCCCTCTGGTGCGCTTGTGCAGGCAGTGAGTAAAAATAACCCTGTTATGAGTAAAATAGTCGTAATGGCCTTCATGAAAGCTCCTTTTTAAAAGTGATAGTGTTTGTACGGCATTAAGCCAATAAAGTTTGCTAGCCGATTAAAATAAATTGCTATAGGATCAGCTAAATACTAGAGCAATTACAAGATTACAGCATGAAAATATGGGTAGATGCCGACGCGTGCCCCGTGGTTATAAAAGAAATACTGTTTAGAGCCGCTGAACGTACGCAAACACCAACCATTTTAGTAGCTAACCATGCAATGCGCATTCCGCCTTCAAAGTTTATTAGCCGCGTACAAGTTTCAAGCGGGTTTGATGTAGCCGATAACGAAATAGTAAAACGCGTAGAAAAAGGTGATTTAGTTATTACTGGCGACATTCCCCTTGCCAGCGAAGTGATTGATAACGGAGCCCAAGCACTCAATCCGCGTGGTGAGCTTTACACGCCAGAGAATATTCGCTCGTTATTAAACGTACGCGACTTTATGGATACTATGCGCTCAAGCGGCGTTGAAATGAGTGGCGGACCACCACCGCTTAGCCAAACCGACCGCCAAAACTTTGCCAATAACCTCGACCGTATTTTAGCGCAAAAAAAGGCGAGTTAGTGTGAGTGAGCCACTAATAGGCTTAGGTGAGCAAGCCTTTAGCGTAGCCGTATATGTTGCTAAAGCGCCGCCTATGCCCTACTTTGAAACTTTGCAAAGTGTTGAGCCTGTAATAAACGAGCAAATAAATACCATAAATCAACACTGTGGAAATGGTTGGCGCAAGGTGTTTAACGTATACGCTAAAGTATTATTTGCGCTACCGAGTGAACATTACCGCTTTGCTAAACAAGCCGATAGTTGGCAAGCGTATCGCGATTCTTTTTTGTTGCAAAAAAACAGTAAAACAGCCCTTTTGTTTAGTGCACCCATTATTAACTGCACTAATAAAAATCAGCTGCATATTATTGCTGGTCGTACGCATGCAAAAAACTTACTACAGCAAGGTAAGCTTAATGCGCAATTTAATTGGCTCGACGATGAGTTTGCAATTGATACAACGAATCACATTATTGTGTGCCCGTACTTTGATTACAGGCAGTTAAGTAATATTAAAATAGCTCGATTAAGCGAGCTAGTTGCCAAGCTTAAAACATTTAATTGAAAATGTAAGGAGTCAACATGGCGGGAATTTTAGAGCTAAATACGTTATTAAAATCAATGAACCCCGAGCTTAAACAAGGTGAATATATATTTTGCTGTTTAGCAGGTAGCCTTGCCGACTACGTTCATTTAAACCCGCTTGCCAGTTATGTTGAAGAAGAAGGCCTAACCCTTATTTTAAATGCAGATACCGCCGACAAAGCCGGTATTACTTACGAGAGTAAATATAATTTAATTACCCTTAACGTACACTCAAGCTTAGAGGCCGTTGGATTAACGGCTGCGGTTTCGGCTAAATTAACCGAGCATAATATTAGTGCCAATGTGGTAGCTGCGTTTTATCACGACCATATTTTTGTACAAACAGATAAAGCAAAGGCCGCGATGAAAGCACTTGGTGAGATTGGTAATATTTAGTTTGCATAAATATGATCAGCTAAGGTCAAACACAAAGCCGATATTGCAGTATCGGCTTTTGTTTTATTTATTGCTGCAAAAGTGCTGCGCTACAGGCTCCAGTTTTACTTTATCAGCTGCAGTTACGGCTACACATTGCGTGTTTTTATCGAGTTTTTGCTTTTGAATTACAGTAAATTCGCCCTCCTTGCCAGCGTATAAATTATATTGATAGGCGTCATTACCGCCTTCAAATAATGCGGTAAATAACCCTCCTACTAACCCACCAATTATCGCTCCTCCGAGCATTTCTTCAGTGTTACCATCTAAGCTGTCTACAAAGCCAAACCCAGCGCCTGCTGCTATGCCTGTGCCTACTTCAGATGAAAGCGTTACAGGTTGCATTGATTCTACTGATGCGTAGTAACGCTTAACTATTTGGTTTTGATTGTTTCGATCTACCCCTTGTGATGCGCAGCCTGAGAGTAGTAATACCGCGATAAGATACTTTTTCATGTTGAACCCTTTTAAATATTTAATGAGATAGTAAGCATGCGAGCATAAAAAATATGTGAGGAGTTTGTTTGTAGCTGTTAGGAACTGTAAAGATGTGTATAAGCTAAAACACCGAGTATGCATACTCGGTGTTTTGGGGTTATGTTACTTAAATTTTATATTATTAAACAACGTATCCACTAAATCCAAGCGCTTTAAAATAAAGCTTAGGAATGCCGTATTTACACTCGTTAAGTAGCTCGCTAAGGCGCATTCTATCAAGTGGGTAAAATTCACTTTCTAAGTTTTGAGCTGTGTAGGCTTGCCCTGCGTCACTTAAGCCTAAGTTGGCACACACAGTAATTTGCGCTTCACGTTCAAAGTCGGTTTCGGGTTTCATTAAATCGCTAATAAATAGGTTTGCGCCTTTATTTAAACTAGCTTTAATGTTTTTGAGTAGCTGTTTTTTGCTGCCATCGTCTTTTAAAAAGTGCAAAACAAGTAGGCATAGCGCCGCATCAGCTTTAGCCGATAGCTTATTAAGTTCGCCTTCAATAACGTTTACGCGGCTACTTATGCCGTGCTCTTCAAATGCTTGTTTAGCAATGGTGAGCATATCACTAGAGGTGTCTTGCGCGGTAAATTGCCAAGTGGGGTTAAGTGCGGCAAGGGCAAGTATTTCTTTGCCGGTGCCCGCCCCTACAACTAAAATATGCGCGTTGTCTTTAAGAGTGGCTTTAATTTGTGCATTTGTAAGTTGGTGTAATAACTCATACCCTGGGACTAAACGGGTAATGCGGTTGTTGTAATGTGTTGCTTGCTCGCCTGTAAATGTTGGCATGTTTAACTCCTTTATAAAACTTCAACAGTGGAGTATCCACCACTTTTTTTACTTACATGTACTTGCGTGGCTACGCGTTCACTCATTTCACTCACATGCGATATAACCCCTACTTTGCGGCCTTGCGCTTGTAACGAATCGAGCGCGTCCATAGCAACGCTGAGTGTTTCGCTATCTAACGTACCAAACCCTTCGTCAATAAACAAAGAGTTGATTTGCACTTTATTTGACGAAAGCGATGCAAGCCCCAATGCCAGTGCTAGTGATACTAAAAATGATTCACCACCGGAGAGCGTATTAACCGAGCGTTGTTCGTCGGCCATATCGCGGTCAATAATGGCAATATCGAGCGATTGCGCAATAGCTGTAAGCTCGTAACGCTTATTTAGTGTTTTTAAGTGACTATTAGCATAGTGCAGGAGTATTTTTAACGTTTGTGTTTGCGCTAAATTACGCATGGTTTTACCGGTTGCATCGCCCAGCACTTTATTTAGCACATGCCACTGTTCAACTTGCTTTTTAAGCGCTGCTAGCTCGGCTTGTTTGCCTGCCAGCGCGTTAGCATTTTGGTTGTGTTGTTCAAGCGCGGTATTAGTAGCAAGCAAACTATTTTGGAGAGTGGTTTGCTCAGTGTCTAATTCAGCTAAGTGCTGGCTAAGTTCGGTTTGGCTTTGAGATGGCTTGTTAGTATTTTGGTGATCTGTTTGCGCCTTTTGTTGCTGTTTAAGTGCGGCATTGGCATCGCTAAGTGCCGCTTTTCGCTGCTCATACTGATTTAAATGCTCTTTAACTTGCTCATTGCTCAAGGTTAGTAAAATAGTGATCTGCTCAACTGTAGCCTCATTATACTGGGCTTTAAACTCACTAAACCACTCGTCAAAGCGCTCTACAAGTGCTTTAAGTTCAGTGCTTTGATCTGCTAAACGTTGCTCTGCATTTTTAAGCTCAATGGCATGTTCATCGCGTTGTTTAATTGCGTTATCGTACGCTTGCTGGCTGCATGTTAACTGAGCTTGGCATTGTTCAAGCTGGGCATTGATTGTTGCTTGATACTCGTCGGCGCTTGTTTGCGCGTTATTAAATAATGCGAGGCGCTCTTGTTGCGTTGTATTTTGCAGCTGTTGCGCTTTGGCTAAATCGGTATTTAAACCTTTAAGCGCCTGCTCACATTTAACAATTAACGGTGTGAGTTGCTGCAATTGCTGTTCAGCGCTGCCTATTTGTTTTTGACTTTGTTCAAGTTGCGTTTGAGTTTGTTGGTACTGCTCAACCTGCTGGTTTAAATCGCGCATATTAAGGGTATTGTTTTGCAACTGCTGCCAAAAGTGACTGTGCTCAAACTGTGTATTAAGCGTGTTGGTAAGCTCGCTAATTTGTGTATTTAGCTCTGCGCGTTTAGTGCTTATTTGGCCAAGCTTATTGGTTAATTCAACATGCTGATTATTCACTTGCTGCTGTGTATGTTGCTCGGCTTTTAAGTTATTTATTAGCTGATTTACTTTATCTTGCAGGGCAGTTTGCTGTTTTTGTGACTCAAAATAGCGCGACTTTTGAGTGCTAAGCTGCGTGTAGGTTTCATCAAGCTGCTGTGCTGTTAACTCGTTAAGCTCTGTTCGCGCCCCTTGCATTGTCGTTTTAATCTCTAGCTGCTTTGCCTGTGCGTTTTGTATAGCTTGGCCGTGTTGAGTATGTTCAGTGACAAGGACCGCATGTTGTGTTTGGTGCTGATGCAGCTTAGCTTGGGCGCTATCGTACTGCTGCTTAGCCTGATTATAACTTGTTTCAAAATCGGCTATTAAGTTGTTTAATTGCGGGTTTTGATTAGTGGCATAGGGGTGCTCTTTTGCACCGCACACAACACAGGGCTCGTTAGGAGTAAGCTGCGTGCGTAAATGCGCTACGTTTTCGCTGGCACGCAGGCGAGCTTGGTTTAATGCATATTCACTGTGCTTAAGCGCTTGCTCGCACGAGGCTAGGTTTTGTTGCAGTGTTGCTTGTGTTTGCTCGCTGTGTAAAAGCTTGGCCGCAACTGCTGCTTGTTGTTGTGTGCTGTTTTTTATTTCTTGATTAAACTGCTGATAGCGCAAGCGCTGATCTTTTAAATATTCAATATTTTTAAGTTTGTTATCGCACTGTTCAATATTAAATTGGCGTTGTTGTTCATTTAGCTGGTTAAGATCTTTTTGTTGCTGCGCTAGTTGTTGCTCGTGCATCGCTACTTTTTTAGTTTGCTCTGCTAACCGCGCCGCTTGTTTAGTTTGCTCTTCTAACAGCTGTTTGTTTTGCGAATCGGAGGCTTTTAGTTGCTCATTGGCACTTAAAAACGTATTAAAGCTGTGTTGGTAATAATTCCAATCATTAGCCAGTGGCTTAAGCTGTGTGTGTTCGTTTAACCACGTTTGATGCCCAGTGCTGAGTTTTGTTGCCTCATCAAGTGCATTTTGGCTTTGCGTGAACTGCGTGTGTAATTCGCTAAGTTGCTGCTGCTCTTTTTCGCTTTGCTGAGTTAGGTTTTTAATGGTTTGTGCGTGTATAGCAAGTTGGCTGTCGAGCTCGCGGGCTTTAGCAATAATAGGTTCAGCAGATTGCTTTTGCTCTTGCGCTGTTTTTAACTCGCTTTGCTGTGTTGTAAGTGTTGCGGCCTGCTCTTCTATAAGCGCAGCATGATCAATCGCTTTTAAATCGCTTATTTGCGTACTAAGTGTTTTATTTTGCGCCGTTAAATATTGATGACGTTTGCGGTTGTCTTTTATTTCAAGCGCGCTTTGTGCTTGCTTTGCTTGCTCAGATTGCTGAGCTATTGAATCAAGCTGCTGCTGCGCGTGTTGTTGCTGCTTTATTGCGTGTTCAAGAGCTTGCGATAAACTAGCAGCTTGCTTGTACCAATTTAAATTTTGCTCTGTTGCTGCATGCGCTTTTTTTGTTTGCTCAATTTTTTTAAGTAACTCATCGCGCAGGGTTTGTTTAGCTGTTAGCTCGTCATCACTTAACAAGGTATAGCTTGTAAGGCCGGCATTAAGTAAATCAAATTTATCTTTGAATTCTTTATTACGCTCAAAAATACGTTTACCAATTAAACTAAATTTATCGGTGCCAGTTAAACATTCTAAAAGTTGTGCGCGTTCATCGCCTGTGGCTTTTAAAAAGGCGGCAAATTCGTGCTGCGCTAATAATACCGCCCGCGAAAACTGATCAAAGCTCAGCCCTATTTTACTCTCTACTACTTTTATAGTTTGGCTTTTATCAGCAATGAGAGTTTCATCGGGCAAGGTTACTAACGTATGTTCAGCTACTTTTAGCTTGCCTGTTGCCTTTTTGTGGGTACGTTGTATTGAATAACGTGCACGGTATAATGCTTTATCTTGCCCTATAAAATCAACTTCGGCAAAACCTTCCCATTTGCCTCGGCGTAATAAATTACGCGCATCGTTTAATTTTATACTGTCGCCGTTAAAATCTATTAAGTTGCCTTTATCACCTTTTAGCCTTGCTGTTTTGGTATAAAGCGCCAAACAAATAGCATCTAAAAAAGTACTTTTTCCTGCGCCGGTATCGCCGGTTATGGCAAATAAGCCTGCGTCTTTTAAGGGAGCTTGAGTAAAGTCGATTTCGGCATCGACTATTGAGGCTAAGTTATGTATGCGTACGGCGGTTATTTTCATAGTTGTTCTTGCTCCGTCAGCTCACTTACTACATCATTTAGCAGCGCTTTTAGTTCATTTGGCACAGCTTGACCGGCCATGTCTTTATCGTTTGCAAAGGCTTGTTCTAATAAGTTTAATGGGTTGAGCATTTCAATTTCGCTTAAATCTTCAAATACGGCACTGCTATCGCTTGTTGTAGCTTGCTCTCGTACCCGTTCAATGCCGCAAAATTTTACGTTTTTACCTTCAAGTGCTTGCTCTATTTGCTCTCTAAATGAAGTGTCGGTGTCACTTGACTTAAGCTTAACGCGTAAATAAGGGGCAATAGTATAGTTTGATGTATCAAGCGCTTTAATTTGTTCGCATAACTCCTTTAATGGCAAACACTCCCCTTCTGGCAAAATAATTACCTCGGCAGAACGAGGAATGTAAAGGGGGTTTACAGATGTGCTAATTGATTGTTTTTCATCGTTTTTAAATTCTATTACATTAACTTGGTGTGTGTAGTTACGTTCTGAAAACGACATAGGAATAGGCGTGCCGCTGTAGCGAATAGCCTCATTTTTAGCAACCTTTTGCGCCTTATGTAAATGCCCTAATGCTACATAGTTAGCCTTAGTACCAAACACATTAGCTGAAATTGACTCTTCACCACCAATCACTAAATTTCGCTCAGAATCACTTGAAATATCGCCACCTTTGGCATGTAAGTGCCCCATGACAATAATCGGCGAGTTTTGTTCATTAATACTGTAGGCATGCTCAAGAGCGCTGGCGTATGCTTTTGCAACGCCGTGTGCGTAACTAGGGCCGTTTTTGGTTTGACAAAGTGAGCTAATATCGCTGTTGCGTAAAAAAGGCATAGCGACGACTACAGCGCGTTTATTATTGGTATTTATTTCTAAAGTAATATCACTTGGCGCTGATACATCAAAACGGCCAACAACATGGGTGTCAAATTGTGCTAGCAATGGTTGAGCGGCGAGAATACGATTTGCTGAGTCGTGATTGCCAGCAATAATAACCACATGCAATTGCGGGCAACGCTTTTTCGCGTCTTTTATAAATTGATAGAGTTGATTTTCGGCGCTGGCACTGGGAGTGGCTGTATGATAAATGTCGCCGGCAACTAAAAGAATATCTATGTGTTGCTCAACGAGGGTGTTAAGTAACCAAGTAAAAAATGCGGCGTGCTCATCACGGCGGTCATGTTCGTAAAACTGTTGGCCTAGGTGCCAGTCTGAGGTGTGGAGAACTTTCATATCGCGCTCTTAAAAAACCATAAGAGCGCCAATATACCCAAGGCAAGTAAAGATGCAAGCTTGGTTACTACTTTCGTTTATATAAAACTATAGATAGCAATAATAATTAGTGGGAGTGCTAGCAAAGCTATACCAAGTGGCACTTTTAAGTTTTTAGTTTGCTTTGCTTGCAATGCCTTTATGGCATTTGTTTCGTTACACGCGGCTACTTTATCGATATAAAAATAACCTGAGTCTAAATACTGTTTACAACTTTGCTGATTTGCTGGAATGGCTATTAGCTCTTGTTGTTTTTTTAGGATATAAAAATCCATACACCCACCACATTGCTTACTGGTAATAAGTACACATTTGAGAATAATCGTAACGGCTTTATTATCCTCAAATAAAAAAAGTGGGCGATTTTAAATATAAAATGAACTAAATATCAACAATAAATTCGAGTATTTTTAATTTATCGTATAAATAGCCAGTATTAGTGAGAACACGGCAATATTTGCGCCAATTATTAGCCATATTTTACTGTGTTTTTGTTCAGTAGAAAGGCGTTTTAGTGCATCTTGCTTGTTACATGCAGACACCACATTAACATACGAATATTGGTTTGATTCGTAACGCTGTAATAAGCCTTTATCAGCAGGAATAGCCTCGAGCTGATGATCTTTTTTTACTATGTAAAATTTCATATCGGGCTCCTTAAGTATAAATGTGCTGATTGAGTTGCATTGAACCTGTCAGTATTAAAAGCGTGCAGTTACATCTGCCGTGATAACTTAAGCTCAATAAGAACAACCTATTTTTACACCTTTAATTTAATCCTAAGCTATTGGCCTGAATTAAGCCTGAACCCTTTTAAATATTGGGTTTGTACCTAAATTTTTGCTAAGCGTGGGGTATGAACTGTAAACCCCCTTTACACTATTTGAAGTGACTTAATTTACTAACTAAAACACATGTTAAAACAACGTGAATATTACCGTGTTTAATGGGCGGTTGGTCGCTAAATAATTGAACAAAAATTGTATTTTTGCCAAAGTATGCTCACAAAAATTCACAAGGACTCATAATGAAAAAAACAGTTTTGACGCTAAGCGCGTTTGTATTGCCTTTGGCAATGTCTAGCGCCGTAATTGCGTCGTCCGTTGAGCAAACTAAAGGCTCATTCGTTGATAAATTTCGTCAATTAGACGAAGCACTTCCTACCCCTAATGTTTATCGTAGTGCCGCAGGTGAGCCAGGCGAAAAATATTGGCAGCAGCGTGTTAATTACGACATAGATGTAAAGCTTGACGAAAAAAAGCGCCGCTTAACAGCAAGCCAAAGTATTGAATATAAAAATAACTCACCTCATACGCTTAAATATTTATGGTTACAGTTAGATCAAAATATCTTTAAAAGCGACTCAATTGCCGAAACCACGAAAACATTTAAAAGCACGCTAAATAGTTTACCTGCGCAAAAACCGGCTAAATTAAGTTTAGGCGAGCTTCGTCGTCAGCAATTTATGAGCGACAATGAGTTAGGCTATACAATTAGCAATGTAAAAGACGACAATGGCGATGAGCTTCGCGTAACTGTGGTTGATACGCTAATGCGTATCGATTTAAATGAGCCACTAAAACCAGGTAAAGAAGTTGAGTTTAGTATGAACTTTGCTTTTAACATTGTTGAAGAGGATGCTGTAGGCGCACGTTCAGGCTACGAGCACTTTGAAGAAGATGGCAACGACATATTTTTACTTGCGCAGTGGTTTCCGCGTTTAGCTGCGTACACCGATTACGAAGCATGGACAAACAAGCCGTTTTTAGGCCGTGGTGAGTTTACTCTTGAATTTGGTGACTACGATGTAGAAATCACTGTACCGGCTGACCATATTGTATCAGCAACAGGTAAGCTTGATAACGCAAGCAAAGTGCTTACTCGCACGCAACGTAACCGCTTAGAAAAAGCTGAAACAGCAAAACGCCCTGTATTTATTGTTACTGAAGAAGAAGCGCTTGAAAACGAAAAGCAAGGTACCGATAAAACAAAAACCTGGCACTTTAAAGCAGAAAACGTACGTGACTTTGCATGGGCGTCGTCGCGTAAATTTATGTGGGATGCAAAAGGTTACCAGCAAGGTGGTGATGAACAGCCGTTAGTTATGGCTATGTCGTTTTACCCTAAAGAAGGTGGCGATTTATGGAAAAAGTATTCAACTGAATCTGTAGTGCATACGATGGAAGTGTATTCTCGCTACTCATTTGACTACCCTTACCCTGTGGCGCAATCGGTAAATGGCCCTGTTGGTGGTATGGAATACCCAATGATCACTTTTAATGGTCCACGTACTGAGCTGCAAGATGATGGCTCGCGTACATATTCTCAAGCCGAAAAACGCTTTTTAATAGGCGTGGTTATTCATGAAGTGGGTCATATATATTTCCCTATGATTGTTAACTCTGATGAGCGCCAATGGACTTGGATGGATGAAGGCTTAAATAGCTTTTTAGACGGTGTAGCCGGGCGTGAATGGGATCCAACAATTCCATGGGGCGTTGAGCCACGCGACATTGTAAGTTACATGAAATCACAAAACCAAGTGCCTATTATGACACAGTCAGACAGCGTATTACGTTTAGGCCCAAATGCGTATACCAAGCCCGCTGCGGCACTTAATATTTTACGCGAAGTTATTTTAGGTCGTGACTTATTCGATTTTGCGTTTAAAGAGTACGCACAGCGCTGGAAGTACAAGCGCCCTACCCCAGCTGATTTTTTCCGCACCATGGAAGAAGCATCAGGTGTTGATTTAGATTGGTTTTGGCGTGGTTGGTTTTACAGTACAGACCATGTAGATATCTCGTTAGATAAGGTTTATCAACTGCGCTTAGATACTAAAAACCCTGATATTGACTTTAAACGCCTACGCGATATTGAAGCTGATAAGCCAACGTCACTATTTGTTAAGCGTAACCGTGAAGAAGGTAAAAAAACGTGGGTTGAGAAAAACCCAGATATTACTGACTTTTACGACGAAAACGATCGCTTTACTGTTACCAATAAAGAACGTAACTCGTACAATAAATTTTTAAAAGGCTTAGAGCCGTGGGAGCGTAAAACGCTTGAGCGCGCGCTTGAAGAAGACAAAAATTACTATGTAATGGAGTTTTCTAACCTAGGTGGCTTGGTAATGCCTATTTTATTAGAGCTAACGTATGAAGATGGCACTAAAGAAGATCGTTACATTCCAGCCGAAATTTGGCGCCGTAATCATAAAAACGTACAAAAGCTTATTGTAACAGATAAGAATAAGCCGCTGGTATCGGTAACCGTTGACCCACGCTGGGAAACAGCTGATGTAGATGTTGAGAACAACAACTACCCTCGTCGTATTATTCCTTCACGCATCGAAGTGTATAAAAAGGAAAAGAGTAAAGCGAAAGTGAGTCGAGATATTATGCAAGACATTAAAACTGAGCTAAAAAAAGACGAGAAAAAAGATGAGGAGCAACAATAATGCGCTTTATGCTTATTATTGTTTGTCTTTTAGTTGCTGCGCCAAGTTTGGCGCATCAACTAAAGTCATCGGTTACTACGGTGCTTTTTAATAAACGTACCCATAATATTGAGCTCATGCACCGCTTTTATCTACATGATACTGAGCATGCCGTAGCGCATTTATTTGATGGAAAAGCCGATATCATTAGCAATAAGGCAGATCAACAGCGTTTTGTTGACTATGTTGAGTCGCATATTGCGCTGCAAACCTTAAGGGGCGAGCCATTAGAGCTTAAGCCTGTAGGCGCGCAAATTGATGGAAAATTTTTTTGGGTATACCAAGAAGCGCCTATTCCTAAAGGGATTAAGGGCATAAAAATGAGTAATGGTGCACTGCGTGACTTGTGGCCATCTCAAGTGAATATGGTAAATGTAGAAGGCAAAGGAAAGATTAAAACTCTGCATTTTGCCCAAAACGATACTTGGCTTGAAGCTCAGTTCGAGCAATAAGTACTTCCCCAACCTATGCGCACAGTAGTTTTGTGCGCGTTTTCTTTTGATATTTATCCTGTGTTCATTTTTGATCTGTTAATAATATCTGCTCGTAAAAATTTAGTAATTATTTGTTTGATAAACATTTGCTAAATTATTCTTATGAAGTAGAGTCATTATGTGTACACATGTTGTATTGATTTTTACCCCGTTCAAGGAATGATATGAAAGCTCAAGTAGAGGCTATTCAAGGAGTTATTTTTGATTTAGATGGAACTTTAGTATCGTCAGAATTAGATTTTTCTCTTATCAAAGCACAAGTAGGCTGTCCCTGTGAGCAAGACCTGCTCGATTATATTGCCCAGCTGCCATCACCATACATGCGCGAAGAGGCTATGAATATAGTGCATCAACACGAGCTGCAAGATGCACAGCGCGCCTCGCTATTACCTGGTGTTGCTGATGCGGTAAACGCGCTAAAAGTTAAAAATATTCCCATGGCTATTGTCACTCGCAATTTTGATAAAGCAGCCTCAATAAAGCTTAAAAATAATCCCCTGCCAATTGAAACCGTGCTAACCCGCAGTGATGCGCCCGCCAAACCCAACCCTAGTGCCTTAAATGCAATTTCTACGCTTTGGAATATTAGCGCAAGCAACTTGTTATACGTAGGAGATTATTTGTATGACATTCAGGCTGCGCATAATGCAAATATGCGCGCTTGTTTGTATGCGCCAAATGCGGTGCCTATTTATGCTGACCAAGCTGATTATGTTTTACGCGACTTTTATGAGTTAGTGACTTTAATAGAAAGCTACTCACAAAAAATAGAGTTATGTTAAATAGCCTTTAAAATTAATTTTTGTTTAATAAGTCCTTTATTATTTAAATTTCATAACTAGCCCAATAGGGTTTGAATTGGTAAAATATGGGCAAAATTAACGTATTGATTAGAGGCACAAGATGGGCAGAGCATTTGAAGTCCGTAAGAGCTCGATGGCTAAAACAGCCAACGCTAAAACTAAAGTTAACTCAAAGTACGGTAAAGAAATTTATGTTGCCGCTAAAAATGGCGAACCAGATCCCGATGTTAATCAATCACTGCGTCGTCTAATAGAAAGAGCAAAAAAAGATCAAGTACCTGCACACGTAATAGAAAAAGCCATTGAAAAAGCAGCCGGTGGGGCAGGGGAAGATTATTCACCAGCGCGTTATGAGGGTTATGGCCCAGGTAATTGCATGGTTATAGTTGATTGTTTAACAGATAACCCAAACCGTACAATTAAAGATGTACGTTTGCCGTTTACCAAAACAGAGTCAAAAATAGGTACACCGGGATGTGTTGCACACATGTTCGATCACCTAGCTGTACTTGGCTTTGCCGGTGACGATGATGAAGTGGTACTTGAAGCGCTGATGATGGCTGACGTTGATGTAACCGACGTTGAAGTTGAAAACGGCAAAGTGTCGGTGTTTGCACCCCATACTGAGTACTATAAAGCGAAAACAGCGTTAGAAGAAAACTTTGAAGGAATAAACTTTGAAGTAGATGAAATCACGTTTGTGCCGCAAGTACATGTTGAAATAGAAGACGAAGAAGTGATTGCTAACTTTGATAAATTTATCAATATGCTAGAAGATTGTGATGACGTACAAAACGTGTATCACAATGCAATCGTTAAAAATTAATTTAAAGCAGCGCTCCAGCTGGCTTTAAATAAGAAAAAAGCACGTTTTGTGTAGGCAAAACGCGCTTTTTAGTGTTAAAAAAATGTTAGCTATTCAGCTAGGTTATGATGCTTTGATTTATATTTTAAGCGGTAGCTGTGTAATAGGGGCTCTGTGTAACCACTTGGTTGCTTAGCGCCTTCTAACACCAACGATAAAGCGGCTTGATACGCAATGCTGTTTTTAAGTGACTCTTCACTTTGTGCCATGGGTGTGTAAGCGTTGTCGTGCTCATTTTGACCATCAACCACTTTTGCCATCTTAGCCATAACTGATTCAATTTGTTGCTGCGTACACACGCCATGCTGTAGCCAATTGGCCATATGTTGGCTTGAAATACGCAACGTTGCTCTGTCTTCCATTAAGCCTATATGGTTAATATCAGGAACTTTTGAGCAACCAATACCTTGATCTATCCAGCGTATTACATAACCTAAAATGCCTTGTGCATTATTTTCAAGCTCACTTTGAATATCTTCTTTACTTAGTGTGTGCGGCTCTGCCATTAGCGGTGGAGTAAGTAAATCAGTGAGGCTTGCCATGCTGCGTTTAGCGATTTCTTTTTGCTCGCTAAATACATCTACATCATGATAATGCATAGCGTGTAAAGTAGCTGCGGTAGGGGAGGGTACCCACGCGGTGTTAGCTCCCGATTGCACATGCGCACGCTTTTGCTCCATCATCAGTGCCATTTTATCTGGCATGGGCCACATACCTTTACCTATTTGCGCTTTACCGCTTAGGCCGCAGGCAAGGCCTGTATCAACATTGCGATCTTCGTATGCGGTGATCCATGGCTGTGCTTTTATTGCTGCTTTGGGCATAACAACCCCGGCGTGCATAGAGGTATGTATTTCATCACCCGTGCGGTCTAAAAAGCCGGTATTTATAAAAACCGCCCGTGATTTAGCTGCGTGTATGCAGGCTTTTAAATTGACTGAGGTACGGCGCTCTTCATCCATAATGCCCATTTTTAAGGTGTTTTTTGGCAAGCTAAGGGCATCTTCTACCATAGTAAATAGCGTATTTGTAAAAGCGACTTCTTCTGGGCCATGCATTTTTGGTTTTACAATGTTAATGCTTTGCGCACTGGTATTTTTAATACCCGATTTTTTGTTTAAGTCGTGCAATGCAGCAGTTGCGCTAAACATGGCATCCATAATACCTTCAAATACGGGTTTACCGTAAATGTCGGTTATGGCTGGGTTTGTCATTAAGTGACCTACGTTTCGAACAAACATCATACTTCTGCCTTTGAGCGTAAGGCTGCCGCCATCAAGGGCTGTATAGTGCCTATCGCTTTGTAAGGTGCGCTCTATGGTTTTATCGCCTTTTTTAAATGATTCAACTAAGTTACCTTGCATTAAACCAAGCCAATTTTTGTAAACTTGTACTTTATCTTCGGCATCAACTGCGGCAACTGAGTCTTCGCAATCCATAATGGTTGTTAGGGCTGCTTCAAGCAGTACATCTTTTAGCCCTGCTTTATCAGCCTGGCCTATAGGGTGGTGATGATCAATTTGGAGCTCTACATGCAGACCATTGTTTTTTAACAAAATTGCAGTTGGATTCTGCGCCTCGCCTTGGTAGCCAATCAATTGCTCAGGGTTATTAAGGGTGGTGTGTGAGCTATCTCTTAAGGTAATAGATAGCGCACCATCTACAATTGAGTAGTTAGTACTTTCTATGTGTGAACCGCTTTTTAGAGGCAATGCTTTATCTAAAAACTGGCGCGCATAGGCCATCACTTTAAAACCACGAACAGGGTTATATGTGGTGCCTTTTTCGGCACCGTCATCTTCACTGAGCACGTCGGTGCCATATAAGGCATCGTAAAGCGAACCCCAGCGTGCGTTAGCTGCATTAAGCGCAAAGCGTGCGTTACTTACAGGTACAACAAGCTGAGGGCCTGCACTCAGTGCTATTTCGGGCTCTACATTTTGCGTTTCAATTGTAAAGTCAGCAGGCTCTGGTACTAAGTAGCCAATGTCTTTTAAAAACGCTTGGTACTGCTCGCTATCCCATGTTTTATTTGCTTTATGGTAATCATCAATTTGTTGTTGTAGGTGCTCGCGTTTAGCGAGTAGGGCGTTATTTTGTGGCGTTAGCGTTTGCACTATATTTGCAAAGCTTTGCCAAAACAGTTGCTCTGATAAATGTGTACCAGGTAGTAGCTGTGTTTTTACAAAGTTGGCCAGCTGTGTATCTACGCTGAGTCCTGAGTGTGTGAGAGTGTGTGCCATAATTACCTTCCTTAAACGGTCGCGGTGTTGTTGTGCGTCAGTGCAACAATAACGTAAAAAAACACATGTGCGTGTACTTTTGCCATTCATAAAAAATATAGCGGTAATAAAAACTATAAATTTACTAAATCTAAAAAATAAGCCTAATGTTGAATTAAGCGATACGGAGCACACACTCCTAGCCACTCTCACAATAATTTAAAAAATTTATAGACCCGTTCGAAGGACTTTATTATGACAACTTACACACGTGAAACCGACACTTTAGCTACACTATGCCAATCTCAAGGCAATGCATGGAAAGCCATTAACCCAGAATATGCAAGCCGCATGCGCTTACAAAACCGTTTTCGTACTGGGATTGATATTGCCCAATACACCGCAGATGTAATGCGTGAAGACATGGCTGCCTACGATAAAGACACCAGCCAATACACACAGTCTTTAGGTTGTTGGCATGGTTTTACTGCACAACAAATGATGATGGCAATAAAGCGTCATCAAAAAACAACAAAGCGCAGTTATGTTTATTTAAGTGGTTGGATGGTTGCAGCCCTTCGTTCTGCATTTGGCCCATTACCCGATCAAAGTATGCACGAAAAAACGTCAGTCCCTGCGCTTATTGAAGAGATTTATACGTTTTTAAAACAAGCTGATGCACGAGAGCTAGACCACTTATTTAACGAACTTGATGAAGCCAAAGCCAATGGCGGCGATGTGCAAGCGGTACTAGATAAAATTGATAATTTTGAAACGCATGTAGTGCCTATTATTGCTGATATTGATGCAGGTTTTGGTAACGAAGAAGCAACTTACTTACTTGCTAAAAAAATGATTGAAGCCGGTGCATGTGCCATTCAAATAGAAAACCAAGTGTCGGATGCTAAACAATGTGGCCACCAAGCAGGTAAAGTTACGGTACCGCATGAAGACTTTTTAGCAAAAATTAATGCTGTACGTTATGCATTTTTAGAACTCGGTATTGATAACGGTATTATTGTTGCCCGCACTGATTCATTAGGTGCAAGCCTGACGCAAAAAGTACCTGTGTCAAAAACGCCAGGCGATCTAGCCAGCCAGTACAATGCATTTTTAGAAACCACACCTATTAACGGTGTAGAGGATTTAAACGAGGGCGATACGGCAATGAAAATCAATGGCCAATTATGTAAGCCAACGCGTTTAGAAAATGGTTTGTACCAGTTCCGCGAAGGGACAGAAAAAGACCGCGTAGTATTAGATTGTGTAACAAGCTTACAATCAGGCGCTGATTTACTGTGGATTGAAACTGAAAAACCACATGTTAAGCAAATTGCAGAGTTGGTAAATCGCGTTAAAGAGCAAGTACCTGATGCGAAACTTGTCTATAACAATTCACCGTCGTTCAACTGGACCCTTAAGTTCCGTGAGCAAGTGTACCAACAGTGGGTAGACGAAGGTAAAGACGTAAGTGCATACCCAAGCCTGGGTGATAACAAAGGCTTTATGGCACCAGAAATGGATGCCACAGAGCTTGCAGCCGAAGCAGATGTATTAGTGCAAAACTTCCAGCGCGATGGTGCACGTGAAGCGGGTATTTTCCATCACTTAATTACGCTGCCTACTTACCATACGGCTGCACTGAGCACTGATATTTTATCAGAGGGTTACTTTGGCGACATGGGTATGCTTGCTTATGTACGCGATGTACAACGCCAAGAAATCCGCCGCGAACAAGCTTCAGTTAAACACCAAGACTTAGCTGGCTCTAATATTGGCGATACACACAAAGAGTATTTCTCGGGTGATAACGCGCTTAAAGCCGGTGGCGAAGACAACACCATGAACCAGTTTTAAACTTTCTATATAGTGTTACTTAAGGGCCGAAAGGCCCTTTTTTATTATTTAGTTATGCACTGGATCACGTTTTAACTAGGGCCTGTTTATCTTTCGAGGTTGAATTTGCAGCAGCCTGTTTGGTAATTAGGCAAGACAGAGCCTATGCAGTGTGGTTGTTCCCCATAAATAGGCGATAACGTAGCATAAATGCCAAACAGGCGCTGCCCGAAGGGTTCTACCTAGGGGCCATTTACTCTTTGTTGCTCGGTTTTTACTTAGCCCACTAGGTTACAAACCTCGCGCCGCGATTAAATGGCCCCTAAATTGAACAAATTTTAATCCTGAAAGGTCAACAGGCCCTAGCTATTATTTTTTAGATCAATATTTAACTAGGTTGCGCTTATAAACTAAATAATGGCGTTCATTTAGCTGTAAAACCGGTTTAGATTGTAAAATGGGCTCATAAATAAGGGTATTTTTGCTGTATAACTCAATGTTAGTGAAATAATAAAACAAATTTTTACTAACCTATGGTCATTACAAAACATTTTTTTACTAACTGAGTGCCTATAAATAGTGGCCCAAACCGATTTTTTACTAACTCCCGCCACTAAAAACCTAATAAACCAAAATTTTACTAACTAAAAAATGACTAAGTCCGATATGGTTTAGTATATAAACTGTAAAGGGGGTTTACAGTTTTACATTCGGCAAAATATCAGCCACACAGGGGTGGCTAATATTAAATTTAAATACATAACTTATTTATCATTTGTATGTTTATCAAACCACCATTGGATGTAGGCTACTTTGGTCATTAAGTTAGAAGGGCGTGCTGTAATTCCGTGTGACGCATTGGGAATACGCACCATAGCGGTATCAACACCTTGCAGCTTAAGAGCTTGGTAAAATTGCTCTGTTTCAGAAATAGGTGTGCGATAGTCTGACTCGCCCGTTAAAAGCATAGTAGGTGTTTTTACGTTACCTACATAGCTGATAGGTGAGCGTTTCATGTAGTGCTCAATATGATCCCATGGTTTACCCGGAAACCAATAATCAGCAAAGAACGGGTAGAAGTCGGCAGTTAGTACAAAACTGATCCAATTAATAACGGGTTTAGCAACTACGGCTGCAGCAAATCTATCAGTGTGACCTACAATCCACGCTGTTAATACACCGCCGCCAGAGCCACCGGTTACAAATAATTTAGACTCATCAATAAAGCCTTTCGCTATTAACGCATCAACGCCTGTCATTAAATCATCGTAATCATTACTTGGGTAATTATGATGGATTGTTTGGGCAAACTTTTTGCCGTATGAATCACTACCGCGTGGGTTCATGTATAAAACAACATTGCCTTTAGCGGCAAATAACTGGACCTCTGCACTGAAATGCGGCCCATAATTAGCCACAGGGCCACCATGAATCTCTAAAACAAGTGGGTATTTTTTTGTTTTATCGAACCCAGGAGGGTATGCGATCCAACCTTGAATTGGCAGTTGGTCGTGGCTTGATTTAAGCCAAATTTCTTCTACTTTTGCCAGTTGTTTGTCACCAAGTGCATCGGCATTGAGTGTGGTTAGACGTTGCGCTTTTCCGCGTTTAATAGTGGCTATATCGGCTGGGCGCTGAGTATCACCAAGCGTAAAGGCAACTTCGCCATCTGCACTGACATCAAAGTCGCCACCTGAGTAAGGACGACCAAAAGCAACGCTACCTATTTGCTCGGTTAACACTTTACGCTTACCACTACGTGGTTGATAGGCAAGGACTGTTTGTCCTTCATCTGCATAGCTAAAATAAACGCCTTTAGAATTAGCGCTCCACTTTATTTGGCCAACACTTCTATCAAAGTTGGGAGTAAGACTCGTTGTTTTACCCGTTTTTAAGTCGCGAATGTATAGTTGGCTATTTTCGTAATTAGTGCGTTTATCGTCATAGCCCGTGTACGCTAAGTAACGGCCATCAGGCGATACTTTAGGTTGTTGGTCTGGGCCATTTCTATTGGTTACTGGCTCAATAACTAGCGTGTTTAGGTTAAGTTTATACACTTCGCTATTGGTAGGCTTTAACTGATTTTGAGCGTGTCTATTAGCTGAAAAATAAAGAGATTTACCGTCTTTACTAAAACTGACCTCACCTGCATTATCAAATTTATCATCAGTGAGCTGTTTTGCATTACCGCCGTTTGCATCAATTGCAAATAATTGGCTATAGCCTTTTTGTGTGTATCCTCCACCGTCGGCTCGGTAATACACATCGTCTATAAATTTAGCAGGCTCTGCCCATGTAGCGCCTTTTGGCTTGCCAGGTAACTTAACAGGGGGGGCACTGCGACTTGGTACAAACATGCTAAAAATAAGCTGGTCAGAATTAGGGCTCCAAGTCATAGCTCGCGGGCTTGCAGTTAAATTACTTATTTTGGCAACCGCACCGGTTTTAAGCCATTTCATGTATATTTGGCTGCTTCCATCGCGGTTTGATATAAATGCAAGGCGTTGCCCATCCGGTGAAAGTACTGGCGAGTGATCCATATGCACACCAGAGGTGAGTGGTTGCAGTTGCTTAGTTTTATAATCCACAGACCAAATGTTACTAACTTTACGATCGGTTTTTATATCCATACGGTTACGTACAAAATACACCGTTTTGCCATCATCTGTTATATCAATTTGATTGGCGTATTCTAAGTTAAATACATCTTGCAGCTGCAAGGTATTAGCATTGGCATAAGTCAGTTGACTGCTGGCAAGTAACAAGCTGCTACCCAAACTAAGTGCTGTGAGCGTCTTCATTTGTATTCCCTGTTGTGATTCTTGTTTACATAGTTATATGCCAGTAGGGAAAGGATGGAAAGCGCGATGCGGTGAAACTAAGATTTGTATCTATGAGTTAAAGCTGTAAAGGGGCTTTACAGCTTTGTAGGTGGTGATTAGGTGGCTGACTCACACAGCGCTTTTATTTCTTTTATCAGTGCAATGCCATCAGCGTTATCGCCATGAACACACAGGCTATTTGCATTCAAGTTCAGTGTTTGTCCTGACCGAGTAGTCACACTGCCATCAGTTAAAAGTTGCTTCACTTGTGCTAATAAGGCTGACTTATTGTGAACACTGCCCTCAAGGTTACGAGATACTAGGTGTCCTTCGTCTGTATATTGCCTATCAGCAAACGCCTCTAAAATTAGCTCTACACCTAAGCTACTTGCAGCAAATGCGTGCTTGGCCGAATCGTTAGTAGCTAATAGCATTAGCTTTAAGGGAGCAGGGTAGTGAGCAATGGCGGTAATTACTGTTTGTAAAATATGATCGTTTTTCATCATATCGTTATACAGCGCACCATGAGGTTTAACGTAGCTTAAGCTTAAGCCTTGTACTTTTGCCATCCCCTCAAGGGCTGCAATTTGATAGTGCAAACAGTTGGTGAGTTCTTGTGCGCTAAGCGCCATAGAGCGTCTACCAAAGCCTTGTTGATCGGGATAACTTGGGTGAGCACCTATTTGTACATTATGTTGTTTTGCTAAATATAAAGTCTCGGCTATAACATCAGGGTCTCCACCATGAAATCCACAGGCTATATTTGCCATGTCGATATGGGGCATAACCTCATCATCTAAGCCCATTTTCCACGCGCCAAAGCTTTCGCCTAAATCGCAATTAAGTTTCATTATGCATCCCTTGTTATTATTATTTTATGGTGACTGGTAATGAGCCATTAGCGAGTGCTTTGCCTAAAAGCACTTTAGCAAGCGCTGTAAATGCTGGGCCTGTAACCTCGTTATTTATATCAATGTCAATATTATACGCATACGAGGCTAAAACTGCATCTGCATATTGGCCAAATTGCGCTATATCATAGGGGGCGCGTAAGCTAATAAAAATAGTTTTTTTATTAAGAGATGCGGCATTATCTAATAATGCTGATAAAGCTTTAGGTTGCTGTGCCGTACTAAGCGCAAATTGCGGGTTATCTTTTAAGTCGTCCATTCCACCAATCTCAACCGCGCTTTGATTTGGCGTGGCGTTGCCTGCTATAACCACATCGGCTTGTGCAATTAAGCGCTGTGCTTTTTTGGGGTTATATCCTTGCAAACTACTGCAGCTATAGCTAAGTGTTTTTGAATTTAACGCGCTAAGCGCTTGCTGCATAGCCATACATTTTCGCGTGTCGGGCATAATAATATGTACGTGCTGCCCTTTATTTAAGTTAAGAGGAAGGGCACCATTATTATTTTTAATTTCAGTAATAGCCTCAACAGCAAGCTCTGCCTCTATTTTACGATTTTCTGTAGAGCCAATAATGTTTTTTGCCAGAGCTAACGCGCTTACAGGGTCAAACTGTGTAGTTAACTTAAATTTACTTTTTAGGTTTGTTATGCGTGCAGCGGACTGAGCAATTTCAGTTTTATTAAGTTGGTTTGTATTTACGGCTGAAACCAAAGACTCTATCAGCTTGTCGAGCTTGGCTAAATCATCAACAACTCTTATCTCTATAGGCATCAGCGCAAGGTCTACCCCTGCCGAAAACGTATTAATGACGGCTTGGGTTGGGGTGAAAAAATGACTAATACCAGCCATATCCAATGCATCAGTAACTATAACGCCTTGATAATTTAGCTCTTCCCTTAAAATATTGGTCATAATTTTACGCGACATAGTAGCCGGTTTTATCATGCGCTTGCCGTCAACACTCACAAACGTACTGTCATCAAGCTGAGGGTATTGAATATGCGCGGTCATAATCATGCCCGGGTTTTGCATAGCAATTATATCTTTAAATGGGGCGAGATCTTGTTGGTATATTTCTTCTTTTGTGTGATTAACTTGTGGTAACCCTGTATGGCTATCAACATTGGTGTCGCCATGTCCTGGGAAATGCTTTAACGATGTAATTACGCCATTGCCTTGATAGGCAGCCACCTGCGCTGCACCAAGCTTACTGACTATTTTTGGGTCTTCACCAAACGAGCGCACATTAATAACCGGATTATCAGGATTCATGTTTACATCTACCGTAGGGGCATAGTTAACATTAATACCTAACGATTTAAGCTCCTTTGCTATAACAGCGGCAGTTTGCGTAGCATAATGTGTACCGTGCTTTTTATAGGTTGCGCCAATTGACATATTACCGGTAAAAGAGGTTGCCACGTCACGGGGTAAACGTGCTACACGCCCGCCTTCTTGGTCTATTGAAATAAACAAGGGCAGTTGAGAACTTGATTTGCTTGCAGCAGCTTGTAATTGGCTGTTAAGACTAATCGTTTGCTCAATAGATTGGGTATTTTCAGAAAATAAAATCACGCCGCCAATATTATGTTTTGTAATGGCTGCTGCGAGCTCATCGGGCAGCGAAGTCACCGGTGTTCTGCATTGTTTGCTGCTCCCTTGCTGACAAAAATAGCGTAAATCGAGAATGAGTTTTTGACCTAATTGTTGCTCAACAGACAGTGCGGAATTAGCAAGAGAAGATTGTAACGGCATTAAGCACCCAAATAAAAAAGCAATAGTTGATATAAAACACTTATTTAGCAAAATTCACTCCAACGCTAAATAAAATAGATAAGTTCACCCAGCTTATCTACTTTTTAGGGCAACTGCAAAACAGTGCTAGCAAATAGTACTTAAGGGTATTTCAGCTGTATATCTTATAGCTTAATGTTCAGTATAGGGTTATAATTGCTCGATTTGCGTACACTCCCGTGTACGGTTTTAGATTGGTAGCAGAGAAGTTTGATACAAAAATTATTACCCGCTTTAAACTTAAGGCTCCTTATATTATTGCTCGCACTTTCTGCGGCGTTAAGTACACTGGTAGGTAGTTTTTACTCTACATATCAAGTTCAAAAACAGCAACTTACTGACTTTACACTCACAAGTAATTTGGCTTACGCACAAAAACTCGCTTCTACAACCGATAAGTTTTTAGAATCTGCAGCTCAACAGCTTGCTTATTCCGCTAAAGTTATCGAGCATGCGACAGATGACTTAAGCCTTTTAAACAACGAGGCTATTAGGTTACATCAGCAAACAAATAGTTTTAATTCTGTTGTTATAAATATTAACGGCACCATTGCTGCTACCTCGCCTCGCTTTGAAACAATCATAGGTAAAGCGATTAATTCACCCGGTGCAATAGAAGCATTAAAAGAAAAACGCCCATTAGTTAGTCAGCCTTATATGTCGGCAGCAGGTAACTTAATTGTTTTTATTTCACACCCACTATTTGACTCAAACGGCACTTATTTGGGCTATATTGGCGGCTCTTTATATTTAAAAAAGAAAAATATACTCAATGCGTTACTTGAACAGCATTATTACGAGCAAGGCACTTACCTTTATGTTGTAAGTGCCGATAAGCGAATTCTTTATCACCCCGAACCAAGTAGAATTGGCACGCAGATAATTAACAACACAGTCATAGATGCCGTTTTAAGTGGTAAAAAAGGTAAGCAGCAACTGATCAATAGTGAAAACTTACCTATGCTCGCAGGGTACGCCCCCGTTGCAATGTCAGGTTGGGGGATAATTGCCCAAAGGCCTTTAAAAGCGACCCTTTCATCGCTTGACACATTAACCGTAGAAGTGGTTAAAAGAACAATCCCTATGGCATTACTCACCTTTATTTTTATAGGTTTATTTGCACATTTTATTGCAAGGCCGTTAAAGCGTCTCGCCGACAATGCAAATGCACTAGATAACCCTAAAAGTTTAGAAAAACTTAAGAGCGTGAGGTCGTGGTACTTTGAGAGTCACCAACTAAAAATGGCAATGCAAAAAGGGGTGTCGTTACTACAAAGCCAAATAGGGCAGCTTCGCCACGATGCACAAACAGACCCCTTAACCGGCGCGCATAACCGACGCAGTCTAGATAATATTGTAACGCGCTTAATATTAGAGCAAACCCCATTTGCAATATTAGAAATAGATATTGATTTTTTTAAGCGCGTAAACGACACCTTTGGCCACGATGTAGGTGATGAAGTATTAAAATCGCTTACAATGATTATAAAAAGTCTGTGCCGTAAAAACGATATTGTTGCGCGTACCGGTGGCGAGGAGTTTATTCTTATTTTACCCGGTGAAAACGAGCAAAGTGCGTTTGATATTGCACAAAGACTAAGAGCCACGGTCGCTGACACGAAAATACACACCGCTGGTTATATTACTGTCTCTATTGGCATTGCTACATGGCCAAATTACAGTGAAGATATTGAACAAGCATATAAAGGTGCCGATAAAGCACTGTATCAGGCTAAAGAAACCGGCCGTAACCGCTGCTGCATTGCTAAGTAGCGGATGGTGTGAGCAACAGTCAATTTATCGAAATTCTCCGAGAAAACCCATTGTTCGAGAGCCAGTGGCGTCGATGGGCAGCTCAGATAAGTAGATATAGAGGCTTAAAATTTTAAATGCTTGACATATATAGTTAACTCTATATAGTAGAGCGCAGCTAGAAAGAAGGCATGATAGTTTATAAATCTTTATTTCGTTGTTGTATAAGTAATACTTGTAGTACCGTCCTGAAGTTTTTAAGTACCATCTCATTTTTTGCTACATCCGCTCTTATGAGCATATTTTTTATTTTTTATATCAGGATATTACAATGTCTAACATCGTATCAGGTACAGTTAAGTGGTTTAACGAAGCTAAAGGTTTTGGTTTTATCGAGCAAGAAAATGGCCCAGACGTTTTCGCACATTTCTCAGCAATCAAAAGCGAAGGTTTCAAAACTTTAGCTGAAGGCCAACGTGTAGAGTTCACTCTTTCACAAGGTCAAAAAGGTCCTCAAGCGGATAACATCACTCCGTTATAATTTTTACTTTTAAAGTAAAAATAAAAAAAGCGCTTATGGCGCTTTTTTTGTATCTAAAATTTGACTGTAAAACACTGTGATCTATTCTTTAGTAATATAAATTTATGTTCATGGTACGGTTATTTTAAAGCTCTTCTTCCTTATTGTGTGCCTCAGTGCAAGCTCGTCAATCTATGCAAATCAATTTAAATTAGTCATCTATACAGATCACTTTGCACCGTATAACTTTATAAATGATCACGGCCAACTTGTGGGGGCTAACTACGATATAGTCAATGCATTGTGCATAAAAGCAAAGGTTGAGTGTGACTTTGTCGTCGTGCCCTGGAAACGCGCAGTTACGCAAGTTCATAAAACACCTTACTCGGCTATCTTTTCAATAGCGCAACACACTAACCGAGCACCTCTTTTTAACTGGGTTGGTCCTTTGACAACCGCAAAAACGTACTTTTATAAGTTAAAAAGCCGATCAGATGTGACTGTTCATGCCCTCAGCGACACGACAAACTATACACTAGGCATGGTAAGAGGGGATATATACCAATCTCTCGTTGAAATGGTAGGGTTTATAAATGAGCAAAACTTAATGATGTTTGGTGAAGAGCTGCACTATTTACAGCTATTTTTAAACAACAAAATAGATCTGATTTTAGGCTCTGAACAGGTTATATATAATCAGCTAAAATCCTTTAATGTAAATATAGAAGACGTTGAGCAGCTTTCAGAGTTACCGGTAAGTGACGATTTAAAAGATAACTATTTAGCATTTAACAAAGCAGTGCCATTACACATTGTAATGCGCTTTGAACGTGCTTTTACAGAGCTCAAGCAGGAGCGCAGTCTTATTTCATTTATGGCACCTTATACTCACCATTAACATCAAAAATAAGCAGTACGCTGTAAATTAAAAAACTTACGGAACAGTCGTTTTTTTAAGATTGTCTTTGTTGTGCTTTAGTTCATAAAACGCTTGTTGCAGCGCATTTATGTAGTGTATATCTGTGTGTTTATTTGCTGCTAAATAGGCATCAACCTTCAGCTCTTCTACAATATAAACAGCTCTAAATCGCGTATCAGGCTCAGGTAAGTACTGACTTATTTGGTTTATTAGCTGTGGATCATCAACTATTAAATCTACTTTTTTGGCAAGCAAGAGTGCATAGGATTTTTTAATATCGGTTGTCAGTACAACTTCAAAGCCTAAGCTGGTTAATATATCGGTCGAAAAATCATTACGTTGCATGGCAATTTTGTATTTTTTTGCTTCTTCGGTACTGTTTATAATTATGTCATCACGCTCTTCAAGCGCAATAAAACCAAGTTGAAAATGCGAAACCGGGCCAATCCAATAAAAGTTATTTTCTCGCTCTTTGGTGCGCGCTATGGTGTAAATAAAGGTATTTTGTATAGTGCTGGCAAGTCTAAATGCACGCGCCCATGGGTACATTTGTATGTTGGGCGTTAGGTTTGCCTTTGCAAAAATAGCCCTTATTAGCTCAGTGCCTTTGCCTGTCACTTTTCCATTAACAAGTATTTGATCGGGGGGCGAGAGTTCTGTGACAACTAAAAGAGGGTCTGTGTTTGCGTAGCTATTAAAAAAACAAACAAAAATACTAACAAAAGTTTACGCATTAATATAAATCGACTTATCAACAACGGCTAATTAAAGATTCTGTTTTACGGTATAACATCAGTAAAACAGAGAGTTACATTTAATAAACTTAAGTTTGGCTTAAAATTGATAATTTACCACTTTTCAATAATACAAATTTATCGCAGAAATATAAAAAACCATGTGCGTATATGTACTTAAAGGTAAGAAAGAGAAAGTTGTTTTTAAAGGGAGGAATATATTTATAGAGGCCCTAAAACGATAAAAGGGCCTTGCGGCCCTTGGTGAAGTATCGTTCAAGTCAGATAGTGCTTTAACCCCTTAAAGTACTATCTTCTTGTTTTGCAACACCGGTGTTCATCTCAATAAGTTTCTAAGCTAGCGAGAGGAAAAAACCAGCAATTGCTGCGCTCATAAGGTTAGCCATAGATCCTGCTAACACTGCTCTGAGCCCTAAGCGTGCGATATCCTTTCGCCGACTAGGCGCCATACCGCCTAATCCACCTAGTAAAATAGCTATCGACGATAGATTAGCAAACCCACACAATGCAAATGTAACAATTGCTTGTGTATGTGCGCTTAACGTATCGCGATAATTTATAAAGTCTAAGTAAGCTACAAATTCATTTACAACTAACTTTTGACCGATAAAACTGCCGGCTATGATTGCTTCATCCCAAGGTACGCCAAGTAACCATGCAACAGGGGCAAATACATAACCTAAAATTTCTTGTAGCGTTAAAGTCGGGTAATCAAACCAACCACCAATACCGCCTAGTAAACCATTTAATAATGCAATCAATGCTACGAAAGCTAATAGCATAGCGCCCACATTTAGCGCTAAATGCATGCCATTTGCTGCGCCTGATGCGGCTGCATCAATAACATTTACTGGCTTATCTTCATCACTGTCTAATTCAGCAAGTGTATCTTTAGGTGTTTCGGTCTCTGGCACAATCATTTTTGCCATTAAAAACCCACCTGGTGCAGCCATAAAGCTGGCGGCAATTAAATACTTAAGCTCTACACCAATAATAACGTATCCGGCCATTACAGAGCCTGCTACGGTAGCTAAGCCACCAACCATGACTGCAAATAACTCAGACTTAGTCATGGTTGCTATAAATGGCTTAACAATTAAAGGTGCTTCAGTTTGGCCTACAAATATATTAGCCGTCGCTGAGAGCGATTCTGTGCGTGAGGTTTTCAAAAGCTTTTGTAAACCACCGCCTAAAATTTTAATTATCCAATCCATAATGCCTATGTGATAAAGCACAGCAACCAGTGCTGAGAAGAACACAATCACAGGTAAAACCTGAATGGCAAAAATAAAACCCAAAGTATCTTGCGACGCAAGAGGGCCAAATAAAAACCCAATCCCATCATTTGCAAAACTTATAACCGAAGAAACAGCACTAGACATACTCGCCAATATGTTTTTTCCGGCTTCAAAAAACAGTACAAACCCACCTATAACTACCTGCATAGCAAAGGCTATTACTACGGTGCGTAAGTTTATTGCTTTGCGATTAGTCGATGCCGCAAAAGCAATGCTTAGTAGCACAAACATGCCTACTAAGCTCATTAATGTTGTCATACAGATGTTTCCCGTTATTATTCTTGTAGTAAATACTTAATTTTACTTTTAATAATATCAATCGCAACGCGGTTCATCCCGCCTCGAGTCACAACTAAATCAGCATTATGCTTTGAAGGCTCAATAAATTGATAAAACATCGGTCTAACAGTTGCTTGATATTGCTCAACAACAGATTGTAATGTTCTGCCTCTTTTTTCCATGTCTCTTTGCATTCGACGCATTAAGCAAATATCAAGGGGTGTATCTATAAACACCTTAATATCAAATTCTTTATTAAGTGCTTTATCACTTAGTAATAAAATACCTTCTACTATTAAAATTTTAGCTGCAGCAACGCGACGAGTTTCGTCGCTTCGTGTGTGTTGTGCATAATCATAAGTAGGTACTTCGACAGAGTTACCATTACGAAGCTGAGTTAAATGCTCAAGCAGTAACTCGTGTTCAAATGCATCAGGATGGTCATAGTTAGTTTGCGTACGGTGCTCCATAGGCAAATGCGACTGATCCTTGTAATAAGCATCTTCTTCAATAATGGCGATAGCGCCTGGTTCAAGCTCATTAACCAACTCATTATAAATAGTTTGGCTAAAAAGAGATTTGCCCGACGCCGACGCGCCAGCAATAGCTATAATAGTTCGTGTCACTAAAGTTCTCACCCACACAGAAAGGAAAAAGTTGTTTGGTTGATCACAATAGCAAAAAAGACACGAATAATCTCTTTTGCTTTGCTTAAGAACGCAAATTTATAATGTTTAGCTGTAATGAAACAGGACTTATGTCCTGTACGGAAAATTCATTCAGCGGATAAAGTAACCACCTAGAAGCAAAGTGAGGTCAACATGGCAAGAGCAATCATCTTAATGGCAGACAGCCTAGGTATAGGCGCAGCACCCGATGCAGATAAATTTGGTGATGTTGGAGCAAATACACTTGCCCACTTGTTAAAAGCATACCACGACGAAACCGGGCATGCATTATCGTTACCTAATTTATCTAAATTAGGATTAATCGATGCATGTGAAGCGGCCGGTGGAGAAACCTGTTTAGTTTCTGAACGTCAAGCATCACAAGGTGCATGGGGTTATGCAAAAGAGCTTTCGAGCGGTAAAGACACACCATCAGGGCATTGGGAAATGGCCGGTGTGCCGGTGTTATTTGACTGGGGATATTTCCCTAAAACACAGCCGAGTTTTCCACAAGAATTTGTAGATGAATTTATAGCGCGTACCGGTATACCTGGCATTTTAGGCAACTGCCATGCATCAGGCACCACTATTTTAGAGCAATTAGGCGAAGAACACGTTAAATCAGGCAAACCAATTTGTTACACCTCAGCAGATAGCGTGTTTCAAATTGCCGCACACGAAGAGTCTTTTGGGCTTGAGCGTCTTTACGAAGTGTGTGAAATTGCCCGCGAATTACTCGACGAGCTCAATATAGGTCGCGTTATTGCTAGGCCATTTTTAGGCACAAACAGTGCTGACTTTGCACGCACAGGTAATCGCCGAGATTATTCTGTACTGCCGCCATCACCTACGTTGCTAGACGTATTATCAAAACACGGCGGAGAAGTAATAAGCATTGGTAAAATTGCAGATATATATGCACACCAAGGTATTACGCAAAAGCATAAAGCCCCTGGGCTTATGAATTTACTTGAAAAAAGCAGCGAAGTACTAGCAACTGCGCCAGACAACAGCCTAATTTTTACTAACTTAGTCGACTTTGATGAAAAGTTTGGCCACCGTCGCAACCCAGTTGGTTATGCAAAAGCATTAAAAGAATTTGACGACTACTTACCAACTATACTAAACCAATTAAATGCAGATGACGTGTTAATGATTACTGCAGATCACGGCTGTGACCCAACCTTTTCAGGTTCTGAGCACACTCGCGAATATGTACCAGTTATAGCTTATCAACCAGGTATGCAAAATACCCCGCTTGGTGAGCGCAATAGCTTTGCAGATATAGGCCAAACCCTTGCACAGTGGTTTAACTTACCTGCACTTGAATACGGTGATGGCTTTTTAAATAAGCTTAATGCGCCAAAATAAAAAGGAAAACAATGAATGAGTACTCCGCATATTAGTGCAAACGTTGGTGACTTCGCCGAAACAGTATTAATGCCAGGCGACCCGCTTCGCGCACAATACATTGCTGAAAACTTTCTTGATGACGCTGTACAAGTAACAGGCGTACGCAACATGTACGGCTTTACAGGCACATACAAAGGTAAACCTGTAAGTATTATGGGTTCAGGCATGGGTATTCCTTCTATGTCTATTTATGCGCGCGAGTTAATTGTAAGCTTTGGCGTTAAAAATATTATTCGTATTGGTACCTGTGGTGGTATTGGTACAGATATCAAAATTCGCGACGTAATTTTTGCACAAGGCGCAAGCACAGACTCAAATGTAAACCGTGCTCGTGTTCGTGGTTACGACTTTTCTGCTATTGCTAACTTTGATCTGCTTTTAAATGGCGTAAATGCTGCTAAAGAGCTAGGCATTAAAGCAAAAGTAGGTAATGTATTTACTACCGATACCTTCTACCAAGCTGACGACACATTCTACAAAGACCTAGACAAACTAGGTGTATTAGCGGTAGATATGGAAACAGCTGGTTTATACGGTGTAGCAGCAGAATACGGTGCCAATGCAATGGCATTATTCACGGTAAGCGACCACGTGATCACCGGTGAAGCAACACCAGCCGATGAACGTCAAAGCACGTTCAACGAAATGGTAAAAATTGCATTAGAATCTATCTAAGTAATTTATAAAACAGTTCCTTGGTAACGTATTCACTAAGTTTTGGAGACACGCCCAAAGTGAAGTGAGACTAAACCCCCAAAGCCGCATTTTATGCGGCTTTTTTTATGCCTTAAAGAAATGTTAAAACTACCTAAAAACGTGAAAATTTGTTATGTTTCAGGATTAACAGCGCTATATGTTCATATTAGGAAAATTATGAAATCGTTATCTATTATTTTTGCCTCGCTTATTGCTACGGTTGCTCTGATCAGCTATGCAGCAGAGCAAGTCGAAGAAACACAGCAAGAGCAAAAAAGTACAGAGCAGGCTCAGCGCTCTTCTCAAGCGAGTGATTCATCAACAAAAGCAAAAGACGACAAATTAAATACGCTTGAGTATCAGGCCCCCACACTTAAAACGCCACAGGTAGATAGCACTAAGCCCGATGATTCAAAAGTACTAGGTAACGAAACCCCAAAACCGGTAGAAAAACCAAAAACCGAGCAAGAAAAAGCAGCTGCCGTTGCCGAAGCTGAAAAAGCGGTAGCACAAGCAAAAGAAGCGCTAACAGCTAAACAACAAGCTAAAGCTAAACAATCGCGTGAGTCACTCGCTGTGGTAGAGCAACTCGTTGAGGCCTACAACACGCGTAATATTGAACAATTTATTCGTATGTACGATGAAGATGTAGAGTTTTATATTTTTCCTAATGAGCTACTATTTAAAGGCAAAGAAAAACTCATAGCGCGTTATGGTTTAATGTTTAAAAAATTAAAATGTATCAATAGCTCGCCTATAAAGCGTATTGTACATGGCGACATAGTAATAGATCATGAGCTATCAGAAACCTGCTCAAAAGACGAAAACGTAGTCGATAAACGCTCTGAGCTTGTTTCGAGCTACCAAATAAAAGATGGAAAAATAATTCGCGTATTATTTTTTAGATAAAAAAAAGGCATACCATGCAGTTAGCTGACGATAAAAAAATTCGCTTAATGTACCGTGTTGAGCCAGGGTGTTTAGGGCCGCAGGGCGCAGATCACATAGAAGATTTTTGTCGTTATGCTAACAAGCATATTAAATCCCCGTATTATGCACAGTTTTTGTTTTTACCTCGTTTTGATAAACAAAAAGATGAGCGCCAATACAGCGTAAAAAACCGTAACTTGTCGCGAGTGCAGGCAAAGGTATATTTAAATCATTTTGACATTGATATAGATACCTTCGAAGAACAGCTCGACGAACTCCTCACCAAAGCTATCGATTTATACTTTAAACGCTAATGTTAACATTGTAGACGTTGAGCTTGCTCACGTTAGAAGCGCAGCTTCTCATTACTCAAATGATGTATTGCACAAAGAGAAAAAATGAGGAGTAAATGAGGAGTGAAGGTTTAGGCGCGAAGCTGGCTCGCGCTAGATGCGAGTCACTTCTCTAAAGCGAAGCGCCTCTTCACCTCTTTGTGATTGTATTGGTTTAACATTTACGAGCTATCGCTCGTTACGCCAGCAAGCTGTGCGTCTACAGGGTTGGGTTTAGCTCCGGCGTTAATTTGACTTGTAGACGTTGAGCTTGCTCACGTTAGAAGCGCAGCTTCTCATTACTCAAATGATGTATTGCGCAAAGAGAAAAAATGAGGAGTAAATGAGGAGTGAAGGTTGAAGGCGAGAAGCTTGCTCGCGCAAGATGCGAGTTACTTCTCTAAAGCGAAGCGCCTCTTCACCTCTTTGTGATTGTATTGGTTTAATATTTACGAGCTATCGCTCGTTACGCCAGCAAGCTGTGCGTCTACAGGGGGTTAGCTCCGGCGTTAATTTGACTTGTAGACGTTGAGCTTGCTCACGTTAGAAGCGCAGCTTCTCATGGCTTTGGCGTGTAGCTAACGCAATGATAAAAAACCACAACAGCTTTTATATCAACACGCTAGCCTCTTGGCTACAAAACTCTAGCTACCTGCCACTATCGCATTAAAGCTGTCGTTATCGTGCAGGCTGGCAAATGCGCTTTCGTGCAATAACTCATTACGTAAGTTTGGCGAGTAATCAAGGGCCATTTTAATATCGGCCAATGCATCGGCATGTTTGTGTGTAAGTGCATACGCACATGCACGCTGCCAGTAGGCATAGCCGTAGTCGCTATCTATATCAATGGCTTGGTTACATAACTCAATGGCTTTGGCGGTTTCGTTTAACTCTAATAATGCATCCGCTTTATAGGCAATGGCTTCTACATCTTCTGGCTTACGTTTTAAAATTTCATCAAATATTTCTATTTTGTTTGCAAAGTCGCTTTCTAGGTTTGCGCGCATCCATAAAGAATGCACCTCGTTAGTGACTGATATACGCTCCTGGTTACTGAGTATTTCTTCTGAGCGAACACGTAGTTTTTCTTCAAGAATTTTTAGGCGATCTTCGTACTCGTCAGTGATCACACTTACACGCGTATTTACTATGTCTTCTACTTTGTTTTTAACATCGCGCAGCGAGTTCCAACCTACTAAAACCAAAATAGAGGCAGTAGCAGTAATAATAAAAAATACATTATTTATTGTGTCGGTGGTGTAAATAAGCGCTCTGTCGGCGGTGTCTAATTGGGCGTGGGTAACTTGTTTAGTTACATCTTCGCGTAATTGTTGTTGGTCTTGGCGAACGGCTTTTAACTCATCAAGAATGTAGCGCTCTAAAAGTGGTTTATACATGGGCTCTGTTAATTGTTTTAGCGCTTGTTGCTGTTGCTGTTCTGTTGGTGCAGCTGACTCTTGTGCATTAGCAGTATTTAAAAGCGAAAAAAAACAAATAAATAGAATAGATATGTAAAAACGCATGGGCACGCCTAAGTTAATTATTAGTAACTAACCGCACTTTAACATGCAAGGCTTATTGGCACTAGGGGGGGGGGGTGGCTTTGAACTTAAAACAACATAGCAAATTTGCAAAATTGCTCACGCAGCCTTGAGGCATACCAAATTTTAGGCAAAAAAAAGCCAGCCCAATGTGGGCTGGCAAAACTGCTTAAAACAACAATAAATTGTCGCAGGGAAATAACAGGAGTGGTGAGCATAATAATCAAGTTAATCTGAACATCTACTTAATTATTTAAAATACTTTTCAATTAGTTATAAAGTAAAGGTGCATTGGGCTTAATAATGCACCTTTGTAAACAACTTTAATTTCATGGTGAAGGGGGGTATTCCAATGTGCGCTTAATTAAAAGCCACTTTCAAACCCTTCACATAACATTACGGGTTAACTATTTAATCCGATCACTTAAATTTCAGCGCTTAAACATTATCCAATAAACCAATGGTTTCAATCGATTTAATTCAAGTTAATACACTGGCGAATGTAATATTTGGGATCTATATTGTTTGGGCAGTAAACAAAAATTATGCGCAAAATTAATACACCTTAGCGTGTTACTTCAAATGTAGGCGCTGGGGCTTGAGTAAAATAGTTAAACTCTTCATTTAAAGTAAGGAGCTAAAAATGAGCAGCACTAAGCCCGGCCAATGTCCGGTAATGCATGGTAGTAACTCAGTTATTTCTAAAGTAAACACAGATTGGTGGCCAAATACTCTAAATTTAGACATTCTTCATCAGCACGACACCAAATCAAACCCCTACGGCACAGACTTTAACTACGCCGAAGCATTCAAATCGCTTGACCTAGATGCAGTTAAGGCAGACTTAAAAACTTTTATGACCGATAGCCAAGATTGGTGGCCCGCCGATTGGGGTCATTACGGTGGCTTAATGATCCGCATGGCATGGCACTCAGCAGGTACGTATCGTTTATCAGACGGCCGTGGTGGCGCAAGTACCGGTAATCAGCGCTTTTCGCCGCTGAACTCGTGGCCAGACAACGCAAGCCTTGATAAAGCACGCCGCCTACTTTGGCCAATCAAGAAAAAATACGGTAATAAACTATCATGGGCCGACCTATTTATTTTGGCCGGTAATATGGCATACGAATCAATGGGCTTAAAAATTTATGGCTTTGCAGGGGGACGTGAAGACATATGGCACCCAGAAAAAGACATTTACTGGGGCGCAGAAAAAGAATGGCTAGCACCAAGTGATGAACGTTACGACAACGTAGAAAAACCCGACACAATGGAAAACCCATTAGCCGCAGTACAAATGGGCCTAATTTACGTAAACCCAGAAGGCGTAAATGGGATACCCGATCCTCTTAAAACGGCGCAGCACGTTCGTGAAACCTTTGCCCGTATGGCAATGAACGATGAAGAAACCGCAGCGCTTACCGTAGGTGGCCACACCGTAGGTAAAACCCATGGTAATGGTAAAGCCGAGCACCTAGGCCCAGAACCCGAAGCAGCCGACGTACACGAGCAAGGCCTAGGTTGGAATAGCACTAAAGAAGGCGGCTTTGGCCGCAATACCGTAACATCGGGGCTAGAGGGCGCGTGGACAACCCACCCAACTAAATGGGATAACGGCTACTGCCACTTACTATTAAATTACGAGTGGGAATTAACTAAAAGCCCAGCAGGCGCACACCAGTGGGAGCCTGTAAATATTAAAGAAGAAGACAAGCCGGTCGATGTAGAAGACCCTTCAATTCGTTTAAACCCAATGATGACCGACGCCGATATGGCCATGAAGGTAGACCCAATTTACCGTAAAATTATTGAACGTTTCAACGACGACTTTGAGTATTTTTCGGATGTGTTTGCCCGCGCATGGTTTAAACTTACCCACCGCGACTTAGGCCCTAAAGCGTGTTACTTAGGTAAAGATGTACCAAGTGAAGACTTAATTTGGCAAGACCCAATCCCAAGTGTTGATTACACCTTGTCTGATGACGAAATTAGCGAGCTAAAAGCAAACATACTTAATTGTGGCGTAAGCGCAAGCGACTTGATCGCTACTGCATGGGATAGCGCACGTACGTACCGTGGCTCAGACCGCCGTGGTGGGGCAAATGGTGCACGTATTCGCTTAGCTCCTCAAAAAGATTGGCAAGGTAACGAGCCAGAGCGCCTAGCAAATGTACTCAGCGCCCTTGAGAAGTTTAAAGCAGGTTTAGCTAAGCCAATTAGTATTGCTGATTTAATTGTATTAGGTGGTACAGCTGCTGTAGAGCAAGCAGCAAAACAAGCTGGTGTTGATGTAACAGTACCGTTTGCGCCAGGTCGTGGTGATGCAACCGATGAAATGACCGATGCCGAGTCGTTTGAGCCGTTAGAGCCAGTGCACGATGGTTTTAGAAACTACCTTAAAGGCGACTTTAACGTATCGCCAGAAGAGCTACTGTTAGAGCGTAGCCAGTTAATGGGCCTAACTGCACCAGAAATGACCGTACTGTTTGGCGGAATGCGCGTACTAGGCACCAACTACGCAGGTAGCAAGCATGGTGTGTTTACCGATAACGTAGGCACGCTCTCAACCGACTTTTTTGTAAACTTAACCGACATGGCCAATAACTGGAAACCGTCTGAGCCAGGTGTTTACAACATTGTTGAACGTAAAACAGGCACTATAAAATGGACTGCAACACGCATAGATTTAGTGTTTGGCTCTAACTCAATATTACGTGCGCTTTGCGAATTTTATGCACAAGACGACAACAACGAACGTTTTGTACATGATTTTGTAAATGCATGGGTAAAAGTAATGAACGCCGACAGATTTGATCTTAAATAAATCATTTTAATAGGCATAAAAGGGGAGCAACATTGCTCCCCTTTTTTATTGTCTAAATTTTAGTTTTGAGCTTGTATTTGTTGTGCTTGCTCACGTTAGAAGCGCAGCTTCTCATGGCTTTGGTCGAGGGGTTTGCACAGGGTAAAAGCGTTGCTTTTAAACGCCAGCAAGCTGTGCGTTTACAGAGTTGAGCTACAGCGCTAATTTTGTTTGTATTTATTGTGCGTGATCACGAAAAATAATACCCTCAACTCTCGTCGTTCAAATATATACAATCCCAAAAAGGGTACTGTTCAATCTTTTGCACAATCCCAGCTCTTAATGGGTTTGCAACGATATAACGAGCCTGAATTATTAAATCTCTTTCATTACGGATTTGATGCTCAAAATAATTTTGTTGCCAAATTGGCCCTTTATCACCATTAAGCGCATTAATCTTCACGGTTGTTAAGCTTTTAAACTGCCTAACTACCTCAGATAGTGAGAGCGTCTTAACCTGAAAAAGCCAATGAAGGTGATCGGGCATTACGGTATAGCAAATAGTATTAACATTTTTTTGCATATAAAAGACCGCGCGAGCTGCTACACAGGCATTCTCAAAGTTTTCAAATAAATTGGCTCTTTGTGCACAGCATATGGTGACTGAATAATATTTATGTGCAGACGAGCGACGACCTTTTAATAGTTTTGTTGAAGAAACCATGAGAGCCATTTATTAATATATTTTAATAAATATAGGAAAACCTGTTTTTTTCACAAGCTTTTAAAACGCTAGCAAGCTGTGCGTCTACAGAGCAGAGTTAAGCTCCGGCGTTAATTTTACTTGTAGACGTCGAGCTTGCTCACGTTAGAAGCGCAGCTTCTCATGGCTTTGGTCGAGGGGTTTAACAACAGGGTAAAAGCGTTGCTTTTAAAACGCCAGCAAGCTGCGCGTCTACAGGGTTGGGTTTAGCACCGGCGTTAATTTGACTTGTAGACGTTGAGCTTGCTCACGTTAGAAGCGTAGCTTCTCATGGCTTTAGCTAAGGGGTTACACAGGGTAAAAGCGTTGCTTTTAAACGAAAGCAATGTGCGTCTACAGAGGTAGACTTCGTCTCTTATGGCTAAAACAATGCGCACTCACCTATTCAAACAGCACCTTTTTAAAATGGTTTAGGCCTTATTTTAGGTTTTTGAAACTTAAAAACTTAAACCTAAAACAAGCGCGATATAAAATCGCGGCTACTGCTTAAGCAATTTTTTTCTCTTCTATGCTTGCTAGGTATTCGTTAAACGTACCCTGAAAATCAATAACTTGTTTGTCTTTAATGTCAATAATACGGGTGGCTAATGACGATACAAACTCGCGATCGTGGCTTACAAAAATAAGCGTACCTTTAAACTCTTTTAATGAATTATTTAAAGCTTCAATGGCTTCCATATCCATGTGGTTGGTTGGCTCATCCATTACCAGCACGTTTACGTCTTGCATCATTAACTTACCAAACAGCAAACGGTTTTTTTCACCACCTGAACAGTTACGTGCTTTTTTGTTTGCATCGTCGGCAGTAAACAACAAACGCCCTAACATGCCGCGTACCATTAAATCGTTATGCTTGGCGGTACGCCATTGCGACATCCAATCAAATAACGTTAAATCGTTATCAAAATCTTTTGTGCTGTCTTGCGGGCAATAACCAAAGGTCGCATTTTCTGACCACTTAATTTCGCCTTCATTGCATTTTAGCTCGTTTACCAAACAGCGTAAAAAGGTGGTTTTACCCACACCGTTTTCACCAATAATGGCAAGCTTTGCACCCGCTTCTAATAAAAAGTCGCCGCCGCTAAATAATGTTTCGCCATCAAAACCGTGGCCAAGCTTATTAACTTCAAGCGCTTGGCGGTACATTTTTTTACCTTCGTCAAAGCTCAGTGATGGGCTCATACGGCTTGAGGCTTTAACATCGTCTAGCTTTATTTTTTCCATTCTTTTAGCACGAGAGCTCGCTTGCTTAGCCTTAGAGGCGTTTGCCCCAAAGCGGTTTACAAAGTCTTGAAGCTCATCAATCTCAGCGCTTTTTTTAGCGTTTTCGGCTAATAATTGCTCACGCTGCAAGCTAGAGGCTTCTAAAAACTTTTCGTAATTACCTGGGTAAATTCGCAGCTCGCCGTAATCAATATCGGCCATGTGAGTACATACCGAATTTAAAAAATGGCGGTCATGCGAAATAATAATCATGGTGCATTTACGTTTATTAAGCTCATTAGCAAGCCACGTAATGGTATGAATATCCAAGTTATTGGTTGGCTCATCGAGTAGCAGTATATCTGGGTTGGCAAACAGTGCCTGCGCTAACAGCACACGTAGTTTCCAACCAGGCGCTACGTTTGCCATTAACCCATAATGAAACTCTTTATCTATACCCGCTTCTATTAGTATTTCTTCAGCGCGGCTTTCGGCTGTGTAACCGTCCATTTCAGCAAAAACGCTTTCAAGGTCGGCCACTTTCATGCCGTCTTCTTCGCTCATTTCGGGTAATGAGTAAATACGGTCGCGCTCTTGCTTTACTTTCCAAAGCTCAACGTCGCCCATAATTACGGCATCTACTACGCTGTATTGCTCAAAAGCAAACTGGTCTTGGCTTAGGTTACCTACTTTAAGCCCCGGTGTAATAGACACATTGCCTGAAGTAGGCACAAGCGCACCGCTTAAAATTTTCATAAAGGTCGACTTACCACAGCCGTTAGCGCCAATTAAACCATAACGGTTACCGTTGCCAAATTTAGCTGAAATGTTTTCAAACAACGGCTCTGCGCCAAACTGCATTGTAATATTTGCGGTGGAGATCAAAAAAGGTGTCCTAGAAAAGTACTGACAGGGTTATGGCACAGCAGGTGCGAAAATAGACCAGGCAATAGAAGTAAATAAGGCGGCAAATTATACAGCCCAAGTATATTAAAGGCTAGCATTTACTTGATTGCTTTTGAGCACGGCTTTATTGTAATAAAAAATATGAAAAAAGAGTGAACTATGTCACCAGCTAAAATTCGCAGTGAAGTTATAAAACTGAGTAAGTTAAGTGTAAAGCAGCCAGATTATTACTTTATTCAAGGTTACTTTTTAGGATTAGGTTTACTGCCCGACATGATAATGCCCAACCAGTGGCAGGCAGACCTATTAGGTGAAATTAATTTCACATCAGATACAGAGTTAAAGTACCTCGAAAGCCTAATGGCCAATTACAATAACAGCATGCAAAAAGTGATGAGCGAAGACTTTAAAATGCCCACTAAATGCAGCCTATCGAAAACCGATTACCGCGATTCACTCAAAGCTAATATGCCATTACCAAATTACTGTAAAGGGGCATTACAGGCACTAAAGTTTATTAATAAACGTAGCCTAGATAAAAGCCAAAAAGAGGTGCTTGCAAGCTTAAATGAAATACTTAATGCGTTTAGCTCTGAGCAAGCCGCAGTGAAAAAGTTTGCTAGCAACCAAGGCTTAGCGCAATCATTTAAAAAGAATTACGTCTACTTTGTGGCCGATGCGCTTTACAATATTCGTTTTATTGAACAGCCCCACTGGAGCGATGAAGACGAGGCAGCGTTTAACGACCAATTTGCACATCAACAGCACAACGATGAATTTGCAGCAGGTAAAATGATTGATGATGAAACGATTGAACAGTTAATGGAGGCCATTCTTAGTGACTTTACCCCAAGAGCGTTTGAGCCGATAGAAGCGTTACTTGAACTGTTTGAGGGAGTTATAACAGAGCAATATATAGCACAAAACCAAGGCCATTTTTGGCTGATCCACGAAACACGGCCTTACATGGCATTACGTGCGCACCGTGCACAAATCAACGCGTTACAAGGCAATATACAACCAGCCATTGATGAATTAGAAACGCTGTTGCAACTAAACCCCATGGATAATCAAGCAAATCGTCATTGGCTAATGAACTGCTACATAATTAAAGGGCAGTGGCAAAAGTTAGATGCATTTTTAGCCGACTTTGACAGCGAAGAGCTCCATGCCACAGCAAGCCGTGCCTTGAGTGAGTTTCATAAAAATGGTGATTCAAGCCAAGCCAAGCAATATAAAAAGAAACTCAAACAGCTTAATAAACATTTTATAAAAATACTCACCGGGCAAGAAAAACTAAAAAATGAGGGCTTTGATTTTTACAGCCCAGGTAGTAAAGAAGAAGTAGCTTTATACCTAAACTCACTTGGCAAACAAGCTTGGATAGCAGCCGAAGGTAGTTTGTTTTGGTTACGCAAAAAGCTTTAAAAAAATGAAGGTTGTAGGCTTAGGGCTTGCTCGCGCAAGATGCGAGTCACTTCTCTAAAGCGCAGCGTCTCATAACCTCTTTGTGAATGATTGGTTTAATATTTACGAGCTATCGCTCGTTACGCCAGCAAGCTGTGCGTCTACAGGGGTGGGTTAAGCTCCGGCGTTAATTTGACTTGTAGACGTTGAGCTTGCTCACGTTAGAAGCGCAGCTTCTCATTACTCAAATGATGTATTGCACAAAGAGAAAAAATGAGGAGTAAATGAGGAGTGAAGGTTGAAGGCGAGAAGCTTGCTCGCGCAAGATGCAAGTTACTTCTTTCAAGCGCAGCGTCTGTTAACTT